>Ga0206126_10000027_pt1 | contig 188634 bp, 176 predicted proteins | sample Helgoland_Spring_5_FD_148621 | JGI IMG/M metagenome (GOLD analysis project Ga0206126, IMG submission 148621) | Pelagic subsurface seawater microbial communities from Kabeltonne, Helgoland, North Sea - Helgoland_Spring_Bloom_20160412_1 | ecosystem: Environmental > Aquatic > Marine > Epipelagic...
ATACCAAAGCCCAAGTAGGTCGTAATTGTATTTTTAAATGTCTGATTTAAAACTATTCCCATCGCATGTACAATTATTTAATCAACTTTGCTAACATTGATGTTAAATTCTTTCTACTGTATTGTTCGATTCGTTTTGGATCAACTCTTAACTTATGATTCTGAAAATCTAAAAACATCCCTAAAATGGTTTTTTTAATCAGCTCTTTTTGATGGTATAAAAAATAACTTCCAGTGTGGGTGTTTTTTAAAATATCAGCAACATCTGATTTTTCAGGGCCAATAGCCAATATGGGTCTATTTGAGGCCATATATTCAAATAATTTACCTGGTATGATGTAACTAGTATCCTCAGAATCCTTTTCTATCAGCAATAATATTTGAGATTGTCTCTGATGTCTAATCGCTTCAGAATGTGTCACATATTCCATCACATGAACGTGACCTGTAAGATTAAAAAATGCTAAACTTCTTAGTACTTGTTCACTCGTTGCACCTATCAATTTTAATTGAAACAACGAGGCAAAGTCTGGGTTTTCAATTACGATTTCTGACAAAACTTCCCATAAGATTTGAGGGTTTCTTTCTGATAATAATGAACCAATATGTGCCATTGAAAAAACATCATCAAGAATTACATTGTCAATAGTTTCGATATCATATCCGTTTGTAATAACTTCTAAAGGTTGTTGAGTTAGTTGTTGAAATATTATTTTTGTTTTGTCACTTGTAACAATAATTTTATCTGCTGTATTCAAAATTAACTTTTCAAGATATCTGTGTTTTCTCCGAGCAAAATACAACAACTTTAGTTGACGATGATAACCAATATTTGTCCATGGATCTCTAAAATCAGCAAACCAATTTACTTTTGTCTTTAATTTCAAATTTCTTCCAATTAAATGAACACTATGAGGTGGACCTGTCGTGATAACAGTATCAATTGAATTATTGGAGATGTATTCTGATAAATACTTTGATGAGGGCTTGATCCAATATTTTCTGGCGTCAGGAATAAAAAAATTTCCTCTAATAAAAAGCATGAAACACTCTGACAGCGATTGTCCTTTAGCTGCAGTAATAATACCCTTACTAATAGTTTTAGATTTACCTTTTGAGACTACACTAGCCCATTTGTAAGGTTCAATAATTGGTTGTTTAATGATGGTGATATCTTTCGACACCTCATCCAATAAACTTTCGTCTCGCAATGGGTAACTTGGGTTGGATGGTACGAAGACTATTGGTTCAATATTAAATTCCGGTAAGTATTTAATAAATTTTAACCAGCGTTGCACTCCTGGTCCTCCCGCAGGTGGCCAATAATAGGTAATAATTAAAACTTTTTTATTATCCATATTACAAGTTACAAGAAAGAATGGACTTTAAACTTTCTTTCTGAATTCAAAAAACAAACCACTTATCAACAAAAGCAACAAGGTAACAGAGCTCAACATTGTAATCGTACTTCCAGTTTCTATTACTTGTGGTTCAAATTTAAATTCAATAACATGATTACCACTTGGTATTTGTAAACCTCTTAAAATATAATTAACGCGTAAATGAGGCACCATTTTACCATCTAAATAGGCATTCCAACCTTGAGCATAATAATTTTCTGAAAAGACTAAAAAACCATCATTCAAATTATTTGTTTTATACTTTAAATAATTTGGCTGGTAAGCAACTAATTTGACATTAGCAATAGAGTCTAACCGATAGGCACTCGCACTTTCAGTCTTAAAAAACTGGCCAAATTCATCTTTGTTTATAACAACATTGTTTTTGACATCTAAAGAATCTAATGACAGTATTTCTTCGTCTGGTGTATTTACAAAAAGGATGTTTTTAATAAACCATGCGTTACCGTGCGCCTCAGAATTTTCATAAGTGGTAGCATTTCCTTCCTCATTTTGAGCAATAATATACTTGGTGTTTAGCATACTAAGTACACCTAAATGATTTTGAGTAATATAAAAATTAAACACATCATCATAACGCTTCATTTTAGCAGCATGATAACCGTTGAGTGAATTATGAAAATATGATGGTTTTGTGTTTCCTGTTGTTAAATCAAAAATTCGATAATGTGTTGTGTCTTTGAGTATTCCTATATCTATTTGATTAGCTTGATATGGATTTTGAACTGAAGACGCAGCTACAAAATCTTCATTGTTTACATAACGTCTGTCAACCGCTACCAAATCAAACAGAATTAATATACCCAGTATAACTAAAAGTAAATCTTTTGAAACTTTTTCTTTTAAAAAGAACCAAATAGTCACTGCAGAGACTAATATAAGTATGAGAGTTCGCAATGTGTCATTAGTAAAAAATACAATTCTATCAGATTTTACAGCATCAATAAATCCCTGACCGTACGCATCGATAAATCGACCATCGTTATTACCAACAAAATCAAACAATGAATTCTTAAATATCAAAAGAGTGACGGTTATCCCGAGCGTTATAAATAAGGTATTTTTTAACGCCTTTACTTGTTCTTTTTTATCATGACCTTTAGCAATGAGCTCTTTTAAACCTAAGACAGCCAAAATTGGAATACACAACTCCAATATTACTTGTATTGAACTCACTGCTCGAAATTTATTGTATAATGGAAAATAATCAATGAATAAGTCTGTTAGAAATTCTAAATTCTTACCATAAGATAACAACAATGACATCACAGTGCCTATTATCAACCATCTCTTTTCGGGTCCTTTTACTAGGTAAAGTGCCAAAATAAATAAAAAGATAACGACAGCACCTATGTAAGCCGGGGCCTCAACTATAGGTTGCTCACCCCAATAAGTTGGCGTTTGTTTTACCTCATTTAAAGCTTGTATTGGGGTAGCGCCAAGTTTTTTAAAATACGCATAGGTTTCAGAATTTTTACCTACATTCTCATAACTTCCACCCCCCATAAAACGCGGAATAAACAAATTTAAGGTTTCAACTTTTCCGTAACTAAAGGCCGTTATATATTCGCGATTTAAACCATTTGTGATTTCCTTTGGTGATTTATCGGGATTAATCGTTAATTCACTTTTACCTCTAGTACTTTCTTTGACGTATTCTTGAGTGGCTAATAAATTTGTTGCGTTCAATCCAATTGACAATAACACCGCTACCAACAAAACAACTATTCCTTTAAAGAATTCCACTAAGGCACTATTTTTATATGCTTCAATCAAAAAGACTAGTCCTAACACAAGTACCAACAATAACAAATAGAAAGTCATTTGGTAATGGTTTGCTGAAAGTTCTAATCCAAGTGCAACTGTCGTCAATAAAAAACCAAAAACATATTTTTTCTGAAAGGTTAGTAAAATTCCAGATAACACTAGTGGCATGTATGCAATAGCATGCGCTTTCGCGTTATGACCAACACCCAGTATGATGATTAAGTAAGTGGAAAAACCAAATGCAAGAGAACCTAAAACTGCAAGTTTATAATCCACTTTTAAAACCAACAACAACACATAAAATCCTATTAAATACAAAAACAAGTAATCCGCAGGACGTGGTAAAAAACGCAGTACACGATCTATTTTTTTTATGTAATTATTTGGATAGTGTGCGCCTAACTGATACGTCGGCATACCTCCAAAGGCACTATTTGTCCAATAGGTCTCCTCACCTGTATTTGCACGAAAATCATTCTGTTGTTTTGCCATGCCGATATACTGCATGATATCACTTTGAAATATTTTTTTACCTTGAAGTACAGGATTGAAATAGGTCAAAGAAATAATAACAAAACCAAAAATTACAAGAGTATGAGGTAAAAGATTTTTAAGAAAGCATTTCATAAAAAAAATGAAAAAATATTTTTAGAAAATTAATCAATTTCTTCATAATCTACATATTCTCCAACATTTTTCTTAGAGGATGCGTTTTTTCGAGGCATTTTGTCAATAGACGTTTCTCCCTCTTTTACCTTAGATTCGTTCTTTTGAGGTTTATTGTAACCATGTCCAAATTTCTGTTCTGCTTTTTTTGCCACATAACGAACAAGAAACGGTGCAAATAATCTTGAAAGAATTTTCACGCCATACCACACAAGTAGTATTATAAATATTGTTTTTACAAAACCGGTAACGGATGCCGCTTGTATCATTACTAAAGAATTTGCTCAAAAATACAATTCTTCCTATTTAAAAAACGTTTATTGGTCATAAAAAAATAATAAAATTATATCTTTGAATTACAACGAAGTCATTATGAAAAAATTAGAAATACAGTTTTTACTTATCGTATTTTTTATACCATCTACTCTAATATTTGCTCAATATACAGATGTAATAAACTCCAATCGCCCGGGACTGTCAAAAAGTGCTTTTTCAGTTGGAACTAAAGTCACCCAATTTGAACTAGGTCCTTATATTGTCAACGAGAAACACACGCCTTTACAGTATGAGGTTTCAGGTTTTGGTGCTGATTTTGCTGTCCGATATGGTTTCTTATTTGAGCAACTAGAATTAAATATTGAGGGAATATTTCAAAACGACACCTTTACGGATAAACGCTCAACTATTCCCCAAGAAAATTCGCGTTCCAATTTTAGAACAATCGCAATTGGCGCAAAATACTTATTGTTGGATCCCTACAAAAATTCTGAAAATAATAAACCAAATCTTTACAGCTACCATGCTAACAGAAAATTTAAATGGAAAGAGCTTATTCCTGCAATTTCTATTTACGCAGGTGTAAACATTGACACAAAAAATAATCCTTATGTTGCCAACGGTGTTGAAGGGCTTAGTCCAAAAATAATGCTTGCAACCCAACACAACTTAGTAGGTGGATGGGTGGTAGTGATGAATTTTCAAAAGGACAGAATAGGTTCTGATCAATCAGATTTTCAGTATTTACTTACTTTAACCAAATCTGTTAATCAAAAGTGGGTTGTTTTTGGTGAGACACAAGGTATAAAAAGCGATTTTTATGCAGATAATTTATTTCGATTTGGAGGAGCTCACCTATTATCCGATAATTTTCAATTAGACACCGCTGTAACTTTGAATACAAAAGACACACCTTCTGTCTTTAATATAAGTTTAGGTGCCTCCTATCGTATTGACTTTCATGAAGATAAAAATATTGATGATAATAATTAAATTTTAAGCTAAATTTGCTAAATGCCATAGGGTCTCGAAGCGAGTCTCTTAAAAAGTGTCAAGTTCAAAATTCTATGATTGAAATTAAAGAAATTTTTAGCAAAAAAGAACTTAAATCTTTTGTAACGTTTCCTTTTGAGCTTTACAGAAATTGTGATGCTTGGGTACCTCCTATCATTGATGAAGAGTTAAAAACGTTAGATAAAGACTCTAACCCTGTTTTTAAAAATGCAAAAGCTCATTTTTTTTTAGCGATTAAAAACAATAAAATCATTGGTCGTGTAGCAGCCATTATAAACTGGATAGAAGTTAATGAACAAAATATCAAAAAAATTCGTTTTGGATGGTTTGATGTTATCGATGATATTGAAGTAACAAGAGCATTGCTTGATGCTGTGAAGTCAGTAGGTCTAAAAAATAATCTCGATCATATTGAAGGCCCTATGGGGTTTTCTAATCTAGACAAAGTTGGTGTAGTAACGGAAGGTTTTGATCACATTGCAAATATGATCACTTGGCACAATTATCCCTATTATTCACAACATTTTGAACAGCTCGGTTACCATATTGGAAAAGGTTATTCCGAAAGTAAAATGAAATTTGAAAATATTAAACCAGAATTTTTTTATCGCATTCAAGAACTAGTTAAAAAGCGCTATCAATTAAGACCTATAAATTTTACTTCAACTAAACAAATAGTGCCTTATATCGATGATATGTTTGAAGTCTTTTCCAAATCTTATGCTGTTTTGTCCTCATATGTTGATATTAGTCAAGAGCAAAGAACCTATTTCAAAAAGAAGTTCATTGGATTTGTCAACCCAGAGTATGTGAAATTTGTTGTTGATAGTAATAATGACCTTGTTGGATTTGGAATTGTTACACCATCATACGCTAAAGCTCTACAAAAAATACGAGGTCGTTTATTCCCCTTTGGTATATTTCAGCTATTAAAAGCAAAAAAATATAGCAAGGAGGTGACTTTTTATCTCATAGGGGTGTTACCAGAATATCAAAATAAAGGCATTACGGCAATCATTTTTAACGAATTTCATAAAACGTTTTCTAAGAAAGGTATCACGATGTGCATTAGAGGCCCCGAATTGGACGATAACGAGGCGATAAACAAGTTATGGAAGAACTTTAAACCTGAAGTTTTTAAACGACGATGTACCTATAGAAAAGCCATCGTATAGAAACAATAACAACAACTTTAAAGAAGCCTTAGAACTCACCCATTGCTGCGGTAACAGCCGCTGACAACCTTTTATAGGTTCCATTTTCTAGACGTTCTCTAATCGCTGAAAAGGCATTTAAAGTTTCTTCGACGTCAACCAACGTATGGGAACCAGTAGGTATCATTCTAAGTAGAATTAATCCTTTTGGAATTACAGGATAAACTACAATTGAACAAAATATACCATAGTTTTCTCTTAAATCTTTTACTAGAGCCATCGCTTCTGGTACACTTCCCTTTAAGTACACTGGTGTTACACAACTTTGAGTAGATCCAATGTCAAAACCTCTTTCCTTCAATCCTGACTGAAGAGCATCAACAATAGACCATAAATTACTTTTAAGTTCTGGCATTGTTTTCAACATTTCCAGACGCTTCAAAGCACCTTTAACCAGTTGCATTTGCAATGATTTGGCAAACATTTGAGAACGAAGATTGTATTTTAAATAGTCAATAATTTCTTGATCGGCTGCAATAAAAGCTCCTGTACTTGCCATGGACTTTGCGAATGTTGCAAAATAAACATCGATATCGTCTTGAACACCTTGTTCTTCACCTGTTCCGGCACCTGTTGCTCCCAATGTACCAAATCCATGTGCATCATCCACAAACAACCTAAAGTTAAAGGACTTTTTCAGAGCAACAATTTCTTTTAAACGTCCTTGTTCTCCTCTCATGCCAAAAACACCCTCTGAGATTACCAAAATACCTCCACCAGTTTGTTCTGCCATTTTAGTAGCTCGCTCAAGGTTCTTTTCTAAACTTTCAATATCATTGTGCTTGTATGTGAATCTTTTACCCATATGCAAACGAACGCCATCAATAATACAAGCATGAGCATCCACATCGTAAACAATAATATCATCTTTTCCAACTAGCGCATCGATTGTTGAAACCATACCTTGGTATCCAAAGTTTAATAAGTAAGCCGCTTCTTTATGTACAAATTCAGCAAGTTGTTCTTGTAATTGCTCATGTAATTCAGTGTGTCCCGACATCATTCTTGCTCCCATTGGATAGGCTGAACCATATTCAGCTGCAGCCAAAGCATCGACTTTCCTTACCTCAGGGTGATTCGCTAAACCGAGGTAATCATTAATACTCCAAGTAATCACTTCTTTTCCTTGAAATGTCATTCTATTACTAATTTCACCTTCAAGTTTAGGAAATACAAAGTATCCTTCAGCTTGGGATGCCCACTTGCCTAAAGGTCCTTTATCTTTGTAGATTTTAGCGAATAAGTCTTTCATCATTTAGTAAATCTTAGTTTTAATACAAAATTATGTAAATAAATCTTTTTTACATAATTATTTTAATAACATTGTTTGATGAGATGTCTGCATTATTTTAAGGGTAAAATATTTAAATGATCTCGTAATAATCATTTGATAATTTCAATATCTTTTGTAGCTAATTCCTCTTTAGAATCAAGAAATCCTTGATCTTTCATCCATTTATCGCTGTACACCTTGCTCATGTATCGAGACCCATGATCTGGAAAAATCATCACAATCTTGTCATTTTCTTTAAATTCCCCTGCTGCAGCTAATTGTTTCACTGCTTGCATTACAGCACCGCTCGTGTAGCCAACAAATAATCCTTCTGATAAAGCAATGTTTCTAGCAGTATGTGCACTCTCTTCATCAGTCACCTTTATAAACTTATCTATTGTATCAAAATCCGTCGCATCAGGAATTAAATTTTTACCAAGGCCTTCGATACGGTATGGATAAATTTCATTGGCATCAAATTGTCTAGTTTCATGATACTTTTTTAATACTGAGCCGTAAGCGTCAACACCCAAAATTTTGATATCAGGATTTTTTTCCTTTAAATATTTCCCCGTACCTGAAATCGTACCACCTGTTCCACTACAGGCTATCAGGTGCGTGATAGAGCCATTTGTTTGATTCCAAATTTCAGGTCCTGTTGATTTATAATGCGCTTCTGAATTTAAATGGTTAAAATATTGGTTAATATATACAGAACCTTCTATTTCTTGATGTAAACGTTTTGCTACTTCGTAATAAGAACGCGGATCATCTGCGGCAACATGTGCAGGACAAACGTAAACTTTAGCACCCATTGACTTTAACATGTCAATTTTATCGGGAGAAGACTTTGAACTAACAGCGAGGATACAGTTATATCCCTTTATGAGACTAACCATTGCTATACTGAAGCCAGTATTACCTGACGTTGTTTCAATTATCGTATCTCCCGGATGGAGTATTCCTTGACGCTCGGCCTCCTCAATTATGTATAAACCAATCCTGTCTTTTGATGAATGACCCGGATTAAAAGCTTCTACTTTTGCGAGATATTCCCCTTGGAATGAGGCGGTAATCTTGTTTAATTTAATTAATGGCGTGTCACCTATAAGTTGCAATACATTGTCAAACACTTGCTTATTTTGTATCATAGAGAGGTTGTTCTAATTGGCTATTTTAACTTACCAAAAACAAGACAAAAATAAGTCTTTTTTTTTTATCATTTTGTTATCCCTTCCAAATTCAAAATAAACGCAAATTCGAGAGCATCCTCCTTAAGAGAATCAAAACGTCCGGAGGCACCACCATGCCCAGCTTTCATATTTGTTTGTAATAAAAGTAAATTATCATTTGTACTGTAATCTCGAAGTTTCGCAATCCACTTCGCTGGCTCCCAATACTGCACTTGACTATCGTGAAGTCCTGCAGTTATCAATAAATTTGGATATGCTAACTCAGCAATATTATCATAGGGGGAATATGATTTTATATAATTATAAGATGAAAAATCTGCAGGATTACCCCATTCATCATATTCGCCTGTAGTTAATGGTATGGAATCATCCATCATTGTTGTCAATACGTCAACAAAAGGAACTTGAGCAATGACACCGCGATATAATGTGGGTGCCATGTTAATTATTCCTCCCATGAGCAAACCACCAGCACTGCCGCCCATCGCATATAAATGCTGGGAAGAGGTGTAATTGTGTTTAATTAAAAATTTTGAACAAGAAATAAAATCAGTAAACGTATTTTTCTTTTTTTGAAGTTTCCCATCGTCATACCAAGGTCTACCCATGTATTCGCCTCCTCTAACATGCGCAATCGCATAAATAAATCCACGGTCGAGTAAACTCAAACGAATCGTTGAAAAATAAGGGTCAATAGTAGAACCATAGGCCCCATAAGCATAAATAACCAATGGTGTTAGTTTCGTTCTTTTTGTGTTTTTGTGATGAACCAATGACATTGGAATACGGGTCCCATCTTCTGCAATCGCCCAAATTCGTTCAGAGACATAATTCTCTTTTTTAAATACTCCTCCCAACACTTGTTGTTCTTTCAGAATCTTATGTGACTTTAATTTCATATCAAAATCAATGATAGAAGCCGGCGTCGTCATGGCATTGTAACCATAACGTAATATGTGTGTGTCGAAATCAATATTTGTGCTGAGGTACGCTGTGTAAGTTTCATTATCAAATGGTAAATAATAATCTTCTGAACTTGACCAGCGTTTAACTCTAATATTATTTAGTCCATTTTCACGTTCAACAATCACCAAAAATTCTTTAAAAATATTAATATCCTCAATCATGACATGTTCTCGGTGAGAAATAAGATCTTTCCAGTGTTCTATGGACGTATTATGAACATTAGTACTCATCAACTTAAAATTGACTGCACCATCACAATTGGTAAGAACATAAAAATTTTCATCAAAATGATAAATACTATATTCTAAATTTTTTACACGTGATTGAAATATTTTAAAATCATCTTCTGGTTGATCTGCGTTCAAAATTTGAAATTCATTGGAGAGCGAACTGTAACTAGCAATGACTATAAATTGTTGAGATTTAGTCTTGTAAACAGTGGTGTTAAAAGTTTCATCTAGTTCATTGTAAACCAAAGTATCCTCTCCTGTTGTTCCTAAGAAATGTTTGTATATTTTATTCGATCTCAACGTTATTGTATCGTTAGCTGTATAATAAATAGTTTTATTATCGTTAGCCCAAGTAGATGATCCTGTTGTATTAATGATGTCTTTTGATAATAGTTTTGATGTTTTCAGATCTTTGACATAAATGGTGTATTGTCGTCTACCTAAAGTATCGATACCATAAGCAACTTTGGTGTTGTCTGGACTTACACTAATTCCTGAGAGCCTAAAATAAGCATGTCCCGATGCCATATCGTTGCAGTCAAATAAAATTTCATCAAGCGCACTCAAAGACTCTTTTCTTCGGATGTAGATTGGGTAGTCTTTTCCAACTTCATATTTTACGATATACCAATAACCATTAAATTTGTAGGGAACTGACTCATCATCTTCTTTAATTCGCGATTTCATTTCATTGAATAACGTTGCCTGAAAAGAGTTTGTATGACTCATCATATGGTCACAATAGATGTTTTCTTTTTTCAAATAGTCAATAACCTCTGGATTAGTTGCATCATTTAACCAATAATAATAGTCATGTCTCGCGTCGTTGTGCGCTGCTATTGTTTTTAATATTTTTTTAGCTTTTGGTGCTTGTATTTTATTTTTCAATTAGATAGTTCTTTATAAAGTTTTCAAAAATATAAAAATTAAATAGCTTTGTCTTTCAACACAAAATAAAAATACATGTATGGAGATTTAAAAGGCATCATGGGTAAGTTAAAAGAAACTCAGGCAACTATTGAAGAAACGAAAAAACGTTTAAATCATGTCTACGTTGATGAATCAAGCCCCGATGGCTTATTAAAAGTAACGATATCTGCTAATCGCGTGATAAAGTCAATTTTTATTGACAACAGCCTTTATTTAGAGAAAAATAAGCTTGAAGATGTCTTAATCAGTATATTAAACAAAGCTATCACCAGAGCTGACAAGATTAATGAAACCGAATTATCCACCGTTGCTAAAAACGGGATGCCCAACATCCCAGGATTAGATTTATTCAAATGATATTCTTCACATCACAGTAATTGTAACTTACTTTACCATCACATTTGACTGACGAGACTCAAGAGCTTATCGTGCATGCTATCTGTATAGTTCAAATGAGTTACCATTCGTAATTTCCCACTACCCATGCTAATAATATGAATGTCATGACTAGATAACTTGTTGATGAAATTGGCTTCATCAACATGACCATGTAATTCAAAAATTACGATGTTAGTCTCTATCGGCTCTACACGTTTAATTTGGGATAATGAGTCCATCATCCCGCCTATTTCTTGGGCTTTTTCGTGATCATTTTTTAGACGATTTATGTGATTATCCAAAGCATAAATTCCCGCAGCTGCTAAATAACCAACCTGCCGCATACCACCACCAAAAATCTTTCTAATTCTTATTGCTCTGTCCATAAATTTATTATCACCAACCAAAACAGAGCCCATTGGGCAGCCTAATCCTTTACTTAAACATACTGAAATTGTGTTAAATAATTGTCCGTATTGTAAAGACGTCTCGTTTTTTGCAATCAATGAATTCCACAGGCGTGCACCATCCAAATGATATCCTAAATTATGTTCATCGCAAATCGATTTTATCTTTTTTATTTCTTCGAAATCCCAACAAGCTCCTCCACCTTTATTAGTTGTGTTTTCAACTGCTACCAAACTTGACAAAGGACTGTGATAAAAATCAGGTGGGTTTATCGAATTTAAAACTTGTTCAGCAGTGAACATCCCTCTATGTCCATCAATAAGTTTGCATGATACGCCACTATTAAAAGAGGCTCCGCCTCCCTCATAATTGTATATATGAGCATACTTATCGCATATCACCTGTTCCCCGGGATTTGTGTGTAATTTTATAGCAGCCTGATTTGCCATGCTTCCAGTGGGAAAAAATAATGCTTTTTCCTTACCAAACATGTGTGCTATCTTTTCTTCAAGTTCATTTACAGTGGGGTCTTCTTTATAAACATCATCTCCAACTTTTGCAGACATCATGACTTCCAACATTTCGGGCGTTGGTTTTGTTACCGTATCACTTCTTAAATCTATTGTCATGTTTAGTATGCTATATAATTACAAATGTTCGTTCCAATAGGTGAACCGTCGGGTAAAGATGGTGATTCTGGTAAGGTGAATTCTTTTGGATTATCTTTAAACTGTTTGATCCATAAATTATACTGCATTTTGTATGGATCTAAACTTAAACTATTTGTCATAATATCGGTTATCGCAGCATTAGCAAGGGCTTTTACTTGAAAAAATGAGGCGTCATTTGATGCCAAATTCATGAGATGCTTCAAAACGTTTAAATTAATCATACGTTGTACTTCATTTAAATAATCATCATCATAACTTACGTTAAAACTGTTTTTCATTAAAGTATTTAAAACTTCATCCAAACTCAATTGGTTAGGATTTAAACTTTTTTGCTGTATTAATCTGTTCGCTCTTTGAGGGTGTAATAGAAATTTTAATACCATATCACTTGCTGTTGAGGCGACACTAAGTGCGTCAAAAGCAACCCCCGTTTTCCCTTTAAAAGATTCACGGGTTCTTGGATAGCTAAAAGCACGTGGTGGGAATAAGCCTAACTTATCTTTAGGAATCGCTAATGTTTCAGCGTTTATGGTTAATAATAAAGCATTTAATGCCTTATTTTGTAGTTCTACATCAATGGTTTCAACAATCATTTGCCCATCACCTTTAACGGCATAATTATAATCGAGACCCCCAATTACTTTGGAGGTCGCCTCTGCCTGATATCTATGAAAAAAATATAACGGCACAAAAACATCTTCCAACACAGAATAAGGCTCATTTGAGCGAATGTTGTTTTCGGAAAAATTTAGTATTGCTTTTTTACGAACATCTAAGACGTTCATTAATTCATCTGCTGCAGAAGCACCATTATCCCATAAATGAGCCAAAGCGTGTGCCCCTCCTGGCGCACGTGCGTCTGAATCAGTAATAAAACGAAGACCATCATTTTTAGCCTTTTCTAAAATAGCATTTAGAGCTTTCGTTTCATCTGTCTCTTTGTCAAACTCTGAATAACTATATGCTACTGTAACATTGTCCCAAACACCAATACCAACAGCGTATGCATTACTAATATCCACTTGATTATTCTTTAGTGATATGGCTGGATGTGGGTAATCCATAACTGAGGCTCTGTTGGCTGTACTCGCTGCAAAATTATGGGTAAAACCTATCGTGTGTCCCACCTCATGCGCACTTAATTGTCGAATCCTTGATAAGGCAAGCTGAAGCATTGGATCAACGTTGTCATCACTGTCTTTGTACGGCTCATTTAGTAAGGCTTGCGCAATTAAAAAATCTTGACGAACCCTCAAACTCCCTAAACTGACATGCCCCTTGATAATCTCACCTGTTCTTGGATCTACCACACTACTTCCATAGCTCCAACCCCTAGTTGAACGATGCACCCATTGTATGACATTATACCTGCAATCTAAGGGATCAACATCATCTGGTAGCATTTTTACTTGAAAAGCATCAATAAACCCAGCAGCCTCAAAAGCCTGATTCCACCATTTAGCTCCATCCAATAGGGCACTTCGAATAGGTTCAGGTGTCCCATTGTCTAAATAGTAAATAATCGGTTCAACAGCTTTACTCATTTGGTTCTCAGGATTCTTTTTTTGTAATCTATGACGAATTATGTATTGTTTATTAATTTGTTCTTGAACAGGCGTTGCGTAATCCATATAGGACATTGGAATTGCTCCACTTCTCACATCAAATATTCGTGGTTGATAATTGTTATCTGGTAATTCAATAAATGAATGGTGTTGGTGCACAGTCACTAAAGAAGCTGTTGGTACAACAGTTCTTAAGTGTTTCCCACTAGGCTGACCTGAAAATGTCAATAATACATCCAATTCTATATTTTTTGGAAATGCCTTGGTTCGTTCTAACCAAATCGCACTTTTAGTTTTATCAAGATTGTATTGGCCCTCGCCTGATTGTTTTAAACGGTTTGACACACCATGCATATCTTGCAATAAAAATGGTGTGACATCGATAAAATAGCTACCCTCTTTTTCTTGTTGAATTGGAAATCCAAATAACACAGATTTTGCAAACGCTTGCTCAATGCTATTTCGCTCCAATTCGTTATCTGTTAGTGCCCGATAATCTTGATTGGGCTGAACAAGTAACAACTTATTTCCTGTTTTGATAAATTTCACAATACGTTCTCCTCCCAACTGTCCTCTATCTAAACCAATATCATTAGATCCAATTCCACTGGACAATGAACTCACATATAAAAACTCTTTGTTTAATTCTTTTACCTCCATCGTTATAGATCCACTCTCTTCATTGTAAGAAAAGTTAAAATAGCCTTTGAAAGACTTTATAGAAGATTGCTGAGCAAAGCTCATTATTGTTGTGGAGAAAATTAATAATAAAATGAGGTTCTTTTTCATGATGTCAATATTATGTCTTTAAAGAAAATACAAAGTATAAAACTACATAAATATTTTAGTACAAAAAACACGAAAAAAGTAATAATCACTTTTTAACAACGTTTAATAAACCTATTTTTGTTCAAACTACAAGAATGATTACTTCAGATAATATAAAAACACTTAACACCCGCCTTGACAAACTAAGGCACTATCTTTGACATAGAAGCAAAATTAATAGAAGTTTCAAACGAAGAAGAGCAAACCTTTGATCCCAACTTTTGGAATGACTCGAAACAAGCAGAAATTGTAATGAAGTCCATCAAAGAGAAAAAGAGTTGGATAAAAGATTATAATTCAGCGAAAATTTTTTTGGATGAACTTGAGGTTGTATATGAGTTTCACAAAGAAGGAGATGCTACTGACATTCAATTAGAAAGCGCCTATGAAACAACCGTTGCTTTAATAGAGAAATTAGAATTTAAAAATATGTTATCTGAAGAAGGAGACTCTTTGAGCGCTGTGATACAAATCACAGCAGGCGCAGGAGGAACTGAGTCATGTGATTGGGCAAACATGTTAATGAGAATGTATATCATGTACGCCGAAAAAAGCGGTTTTAAAATCAAAGAATTGAATTTACAGGAAGGGGATGTCGCAGGAATAAAAACAGTGACACTAGAAATCGACGGTGATTATGCATTTGGTTGGTTGAAAGGAGAAAATGGCGTCCATCGATTAGTTAGAATATCACCTTTTGATAGCAACGCAAAACGTCATACATCATTTGCATCTGTATATGTTTACCCCTTGGTAGATGATACAATCCAAATAGATATAAACCCTGCTGATATCGAGATTACTACAGCTAGATCTAGTGGTGCAGGTGGGCAAAATGTAAATAAAGTTGAGACAAAGGTTCAATTAACACACAAGCCATCAGGAATTCAAATTTCATGTTCAGAAACTCGTTCTCAGCATGACAATCGCTCTCGTGCAATGCAAATGTTAAAATCTCAACTCTACGAAATAGAATTACAAAAACAAATGTCGCAACGAGATGACATTGAAGCTGGTAAAATGAAAATCGAATGGGGAAGTCAAATTAGAAATTATGTGATGCATCCTTACAAGTTGGTTAAAGACGTTCGGTCAAGCCATGAAACAGGGAATATTGATGCTGTTATGAATGGAGAAATTGAACCCTTTTTAAAGGCTTACCTTATGATGATGGGACAACAAGATACCTCAAAAGAAACTTTATAATTGACTATATGATACAGATATACCATAATAACAGGTGCAGCAAATCGAGATTTGGTTTAAAGATCTTAGAAGAATCTGGTAAAGATTTTGAAGTTGTCAACTATCTGGAAACAATTCCAACAACCAAAAAGCTAAATTACATTGTAAATCTTCTGGGTATTTCTCCTATCGAATTGGTAAGGAAAAATGAGATATTATGGAAACAAAACTATAAAAACAAAGAATTATCTGATCAAGACATCATAAAAATCATGGTCAATAATCCTAAATTAATTGAAAGACCTATAGTCATTAATGATAAGAAAGCTGTTATTGGACGCCCTCCTGAAAAAATCTTCGACATCTTATAAAGGGTACACCTATTCTTAGAGTTTAGTTAAGAAATATTTAATTTCTTTTAACACAAGTTTAACCGAAGTGGTTAAATCCTTCTTCTACTTTTGTGATCAAATCATCAATGATGACAAATGAATAAAACGACCCTACTCCTATTTTTTTTAGGATTATTATTATTTTCAGCAAGAGCACAAAAGCCTCAAGCTATTTCTGAGAAATCAGAGGTAACTATAAGCGGCAATGTCATTGACGAAGAAACCAAAGAACCTTTAGAATATGCCACGATCGTCGTATTTAGTAAATTAAAAAACGCCATTATTACTGGTGGGATAACAGATTCTAAAGGTGATTTCAGTATTCCAGTAGAAATTGGCGCATTTGATATTCGAATAGAATATATTGGATTTAAAACGCAAATTATTGAAAACAAACGCATCACAAATGATGAAAATATAGGTAAGTTTTCACTTATTTTAGACGTTGAAGCCTTGGATGCTGTTGAGATTATTGCAGAAAGGACGACTGTCGAGTTTAGATTGGACAAGAAGATATATAATGTTGGTAAAGATTTAACTGTTAGGGGCGGTACTGTAAGTGATGTTTTAGATAATGTTCCATCGGTGTCAGTTGATGTTGAGGGCAATGTTGCATTGAGGGGAAATGATGACGTAAGAATTTTGATCAACGGAAAGCCATCTGGTTTGGTTGGATTAAATTCAACTGACACACTTAGACAACTACCAGCTGAATCTATTGAAAGAGTTGAGGTGATCACCTCGCCATCGGCAAGATATGATGCAGAAGGTTCTGCAGGGATCTTAAACATTATCCTTCGAAGAAGTAAACTTCAAGGGCTAAATGGTGCAATGACTTTAAACACCTCTTATCCTACTCAGGCTGGAGTCTCAGGTAACATCAATTACAGAACTGGTAATTTAAACTTTTTTAACACGACGGGCTACAGTTACAGAGAAACACCGGGTAATTCTTACAATAACACAGAATTTTTTAATGGGGATAACCCCAGTACTTTTTTAAAAGAAGAGCGCATATTTGAACGTGAAAGAAAAGGGTTGAATACCAATCTTGGTGTAGAATGGTATGTGAACAAAACATCTTCATTCACAGCTTCAATGGTCTACAGAAATAGTGACAACGCAAGTAATACAACAAATATTCTTGATGAAATAGGATCTAATAATTCAATAACAAGAAATATCCGTTTAGACCCTGAAATTGAGGATGATAAAACCATTCAATATTCATTAAATTATGACAATCAATTTAACGGCGATAGCCAACACAAATTAACTTTTGATTTTCAATATGAAAAGAGTGAAGAAAGTGAAACATCTTTAATCAATCAAAATAGAATTGATGTGGAAAATGTTGAGACTAGAGAAAAACAAGATAGAATTTTACTTCAGGCAGATTATGTCAAACCAGTCGGTAAAGAAGGTCAGTTTGAAATGGGTTACAGAGGACAATTTCAAAATTTGAATTCTGATTTTTTGGTTGAAAACACAAATGATAATGGAGACACTTTCTTCATTAATACTGACTTAAGTAATGACTTGGCATTTAGTCAATATGTCAATGCCTTTTACACCCAGTACGGAAATAAATTAGGAGATAAATTTTCTTACTTATTCGGCATCCGTTTAGAAGGTACTCGTGTTACAATTGACCAAGAAACAAGTGGCGATTTTGAAAAGAAAAACTATACGCAACTATTCCCAACAGCCAACTTAGCTTATGAAATATCGGAAGACGCAAGTATTACCTTAGGTTATAACAGACGTATTCGAAGACCGCGATCTTATTTTATAAATCCGTTTCCCTCAAGAAGCAGTGCAACGAGTATTTTTCAAGGAAATCCAAATTTAGATCCAAGTACATCAGATGCTTTTGATATTGGCTACTTAAATCGTTTTGGTAAGGTAACTTTAAGTACCTCTGTCTACTTTCAACACGCAACGAATACTTTTAATTTCATTACCAGAGAAACTGATTTATATTACATTTTTGAAACTAATCAAACTATAAGTCAAAATGATCCAGATTTTGATCAAATAAATGACGATTTTGATTTAGTACCTATCATTAAACGTGGACCTGTAAATCTGGCTACAAACGATCGTTTTGGTTTTGAATTCACATTGAGCTATAGGCCCACCAAGAAGTGGAGTTTAAATGGAAATTTCAATGTTTTTCAATCCATCACAAGAGGCGATTTTGAAGAACAAAATTTTGACGCAGAAAATCTAAGTTGGTTTATGCGCTTAAATAATAAATACACTCTGCCTGGAGAGATTGATTGGCAGACGAGATTATTTTACAGGGGGCCGAATGAAACTGCACAAAGCATCAGCGCAGGAGTTTTTTCTACAGACCTAGCATTTAGTAAAGATTTATTTGAAGAGAAGGCATCCTTAGCACTCAGAGTTAGCGACTTATTCAATTCCAGAAAACGCATCAGTGAATCGTTTACATCAAATTTTAGATCTGATAGTGAATTTCAATGGAGACAGCGTACTTATACCATGTCATTTACCTATCGCTTTAATCAACAAAAAAATCAACGTCAAAGACGTGGTGGACAGGGAAATGGTGAGCAATATGAAATGGAAGGAACTTAATTTAGACAGCACTTATTACAAAAAAAGGAGAACTTGTTGAATTCTCCTTTTTTTTGTTGCGTATTGTTGGTGTTAAATATTGACTTTTCTATTAGCTTTTTTCTCAGCTCTAATTTCTTGGAGTCTCTCTATTAATGCTCCCCCAATCCAATATGGGATGACAAATGTTATGAGAAAAATCATAAGCCAAAAACCTAGTGTTAATATTGACAAAAATGCTAAAAAACCTAAATATTGATCAAAATCAAACATACTGTTGAAAATTTAAAAAGTTAAGCAAAGATAGGTTATCATAATTAGTTATACAACCACGCATAAAAGAATTATTCACAGAATACCATCTTTTATTTCTAACTAACAATACTTCAAAAAAACAGAAATAGCTGTCATAGTATGGATATCATTTTTTAACAAAAACTTTAAAGAATCTGTAAACATACGTACAATAAGTTGTAATTTTGTGATTGAATATTTATGTAAATTATGAAAGAATTCAGAGTAGAAAAAGACACAATGGGTGTGGTAAATGTCCCTAGTGACAAACTTTGGGGAGCACAAACAGAAAGATCACGAAATAATTTTAAAATTGGTACTGAAGGTTCTATGCCTCTTGAAATCATATATGGCTTTGCTTATTTAAAAAAAGCGGCAGCCTATGCAAATTGTGATTTAGGAGTGCTTTCAAAAAATAAGCGAGATTTAATAGCGCAGGTTTGCGATGAAATACTAAACAACAAACATGATGATCAATTTCCTTTAGTTATTTGGCAAACAGGGTCAGGAACACAAAGCAATATGAATGTTAATGAAGTGATTGCTAATAGAGCGCATCAAATTGCTGGATTCAACATTGGTGAAGGTGAAAAAACTATTCAACCAAATGATGACGTAAATAAATCACAATCCTCTAATGACACCTTTCCAACTGGAATGCATATTGCTGCGTATAAAAAAATAACCGAAGTAACTATTCCAGGCGTTGAATCACTTCGAGACGAGATTGAGCAAAAGGCTAAAGATTTTAAAAATGTTGTAAAAATTGGCAGAACACATTTAATGGATGCTACTCCTCTGACCCTGGGTCAAGAGTTTTCAGGTTATGCCGCGCAATTAAGTTACGGATTGAGGGCACTCAACAACTCATTGGCTCATTTAAGTGAATTAGCGTTAGGTGGAACTGCTGTGGGAACGGGATTAAATACCCCTAAAGGCTATGACGTTTTAGTGGCAAAATATATTGCAGAATTTTCAGGATTGCCTTTTTCTACTGCCACAAATAAATTTGAAGCACTTGCAGCACATGACGCTTTAGTAGAAAGTCACGGTGCTCTAAAACAATTAGCTGTTTCTTTAAATAAAATAGCCAATGACATTCGAATGATGGCGTCGGGGCCACGCTCAGGTATTGGAGAAATTATCATCCCGGCAAATGAACCCGGAAGCAGTATCATGCCAGGTAAAGTAAACCCTACTCAATGCGAAGCATTGACAATGGTATGTGCTCAAGTAATGGGTAATGACGTTGCAATTAGTGTTGGTGGTACACAGGGACACTACGAACTCAATGTTTTTAAACCGATGATGGCATCAAATATTTTACAATCAGCTCAACTCTTAGGAGATGCATGTCAAAGTTTTACTGTCAATTGTGTGATTGGAATTCAACCAAATCATAATGTCATAAATAAGCTCGTCAACAACTCACTAATGCTTGTTACTGCTCTAAACACTAAAATTGGCTATTACAAGTCTGCAGAAATAGCAAATACAGCACATAAAAATGGAACAACACTTCGAGAAGAGGCCATCAATCTAGGTTATGTTTCTGCGGCTGATTATGATACGTGGGTAAAACCAGAAAATATGATTGGCCACACAAAATAAAATTAAAAATTCTATTATTAGATAAAGCAAAGATTATCATGTCCATTTTGATCATTAATATAAAAGAATTGCTTCAAGTAAGAAATCAAGATATAATAAAGGTTTCTGGTCAGGATATGAAATCTCTACCATCCATTAAAAATGCCTATTTACTTATTGAAGACGATACGATTGTTGACTTCGGAAAAATGACTGAAATCGGAAATTTCTCTTCAAACAATGTCATTGATGCCAAAGGAAAATTTGTCCTTCCAGCATGGTGTGATAGCCATACTCATATTGTTTTTGCTGAAAATAGAGAACAAGAATTTGTTGATCGTTTGAACGGATTTAGCTATGAGGAAATTGCAAATCGAGGTGGTGGAATTTTAAATTCTGCCAAAATGCTAGGGAAAATGACCGAGTCTGAACTCTACGATAAATCATTGGTACGTTTAATGCAAGTCATGAAATCAGGTACAGGTGCTATAGAAATAAAATCTGGCTATGGATTAAGTCTGGAGTCTGAACTGAAAATGCTGCGCGTGATAAAAAGAATAAAAGAAACACTGCCAATTACCGTTAAAGCAACATTTTTAGGTGCGCATGCTGTTCCATATCTTTACAGAGAAAATAAAGACGCTTATTTAAGTTTAATTATTGATCAGATGCTTCCAAAAATATCAGAGGCTCATCTTGCAGATTATATTGACGTATTTTGTGAAAAAGGGTACTTCTCTCTTGAGGACTCTGAACGCATCATAAAAGCTGGCCAAGCCCACGGGCTCAAAGCTAAAATTCATGTAAATCAATTTAATGCTTTTGGAGGTGTTGCTCTGGGCGTTAAATATAAGGCGTTATCGGTTGATCATTTAGAGCAGCTAAATGATGATGATATTGATGTTTTGAAAAATAGTGATACCATTCCTGTTGCACTTCCAACATGTTCATTTTTCTTAGGAATACCGTACACCCCGGCAAGAAAACTTATAGATTCCGGGCTACCTATAGCTTTAGCGAGTGATTTTAACCCTGGCTCATCACCGAGCGGCAATATGAATTTTGTTCTAAGCTCTGCCTGTATCAAAATGAAAATGTCACCTGAAGAGGCAATTAATGCAGCAACTATAAATGGTGCTTACGCCATGGGAATAAGTAAGACTCATGGGACCATAACAAAAGGTAAAAAAGCAAATATTTTAATAACTGAGCCAATATCGAATATTAATATTTTACCATATAGTTTCGGTCAAAGTTATATTGATACAGTAATTATAAATGGTAACATAATTAAAAAGCCTCAAGAATCAACTTGAGGCTCTTTACTAACTACTAACTAACTAACAACAAAAAACGCTGTATTATTTTAACATAAACTGTGAAGATGACACCAAAATAGCTTCATCAAATATATTCACAATATAACGTCCCTTTTCAAATTTTTTCCCTCTAGGTTTAACAAACTCGCAGATATCCAAATTCTTACCTGTGTAATTAAACTTACTGCTCAGACTATAATTCAGTATTTTTTCTTCAAAGTTTATTTGCTTATTTTCACCTAATATATTGTTCTTAGGATCTAAGATTTGAACAAAAAAATCTTTCTCTCCTGTAGTAACTAATTTATTTTTAGGAACAGTGTAGCAAATTTTAAGCTCATCGGCTCGACTTGCACGTTCAGTTGGTATCAGTTTTCCTGAACTTCTTATTATAACACCCAAACCCTTTAATGATACAGCTGATAATACTGAAGCATCTCTTACAATAGTTGCTAATTGAGTATTTTGATTCAATAAAGAATCATTGTAAACTATACGATCATTTAGTTGTACTTTGGTGCTATCGAGAGTATTTGTTAACATCGAATTCTCCTCTTTTAACGTGTTATTTTCAAGCATCAACTCTTTCATTTCATCTTGAAGATCTAAAAATTTCTTTTTGTATCTCCATAAGCTACGTACATTGTTGTCTGATATCTTTAATGAATCCATCAAACCTTCTATGCGTTCTCGAGCTTGAATTAATTTATTATTGGCAACGTCGTTATTATCGATGGCAATATCGTATTGCGCTGCCATATTATTTAAGTCCTTTAAGACGAGTTCTTTTTCAGCGATTAATTGCTCTTGAGTTTCTATATTACTATTGTAAAGATTAAGGGTGTAAAATCCTGTTCCAAATAATAGAACAAGAGTTATTACTAAAATTATTTTTAATCTGTTATTGGGTGTTGTGTTACTTTCCATTATATATTCGCTCTTTTTTTTATTGATTTGATATGCTATTTATATTTTTATTATATACGAATCAAAAACAATTTTGGATGTGTAGAAAGAAATAAATAATCATTTATTCATCACTTTCATCAAAAATATCGTGTTATCAAAAAATACCTATATTTGCATCCATCCCAATAATAACAAATATGTCAATTCAATTTATGATCCCTCACTATATTGTAATAAATCAAAACAATGTAATTACTGCTTTAACAATTATGGTCCTTTTTCTAATAGTACTGCTTGTTTTCGGTATTTATAAAACCGTTAAACTAAAAGCGGAACATAAAAAGCTCACTAAAAAATCAGTAAAGAAAAAGGAAGTCTATCAAGATTTTACAGAGGGCCATCTTTATTAAAAAAAATCTTGTTATGATGAAATCACAGTTGCCAATCTGAACAGTGACCTGTTATCTTGTTAATTTTTTATACTTCAAGCGCTTTGGTTGTAAATCACCTCCCAGACGCTTTTTCTTATTCTCCTCATATTCACTGTAACTTCCTTCAAAAAAGTATACTTCTGAGTTGCCCTCAAAAGCTAAAATATGCGTACATATTCGATCTAAAAACCAACGGTCGTGACTAATGACCACAGCACAACCAGCAAAATTTTCTAAACCTTCCTCTAATGCTCTTAATGTGTTCACATCCAAATCATTCGTTGGCTCATCGAGAAGCAAAACATTACCTTCCTCCTTTAATGTCATCGCTAGGTGTAATCGATTTCGCTCACCCCCTGACAGCAATTTAACTTCTTTATTTTGCTCATTACCAGAAAAATTAAATCTGCTCAAGTATGCACGAGAGTTGACTTGTTTTCCTCCCATCATAATTAATTCTTGTTCATCACTAAAATTTTGCCAAATAGTTTTATTTGGATCAATATTTGAATGCTTTTGATCCACGTAAGCGATTTTTGCAGTATCTCCTAATTTAAATTCTCCTTGATCAGGAACTTCTTCTCCCATAATCATTTTAAAAATAGTCGTTTTCCCTGCACCATTAGGTCCAATCACTCCAACAATTCCCGCTTGCGGCAAGTTGAAATTTAAATTTTCATATAATAATTTATCTGCATAAGCCTTACTGACATTGATAGACTCAATGACGTTTGTCCCGAGTCGCGGACCATTAGGAATATATATTTCAAGTTTCTCATCAAGTTGTTTCTGATCTTGATTCATCAACTTATCATAATTTTTTAATCGTGCTTTTTGTTTAGTTTGTCGGCCTTTAGGACCTTGACGAACCCACTCAAGTTCTCTTTCTAAAGTCTTTTGTCTTTTTGACGCCGATTTACTTTCTTGAGCCATACGTTTAGATTTTTGATCTAACCACGATGAATAATTTCCTTTCCATGGGATGCCCTCACCTCGATCCAATTCTAATATCCATCCTGCAACATTATCTAAAAAATACCGGTCGTGAGTTACCGCAATGACCGTTCCTTTATACTGTGCTAAATGGTGCTCTAACCAATGTACAGATTCAGCATCCAAATGATTGGTCGGCTCGTCTAATAATAAAACATCAGGTTGCTGCAGCAGCAAACGACACAAAGCTACTCTACGACGTTCCCCACCTGACAATAAACCGATTTTTTTATCAGCAGCTGGCGTCCTTAATGCATCCATTGCTATTTCTAATTTAGTATCCAATTCCCAAGCATTTACAGCATCTATTTGGTCTTGTAATTCTGCTTGACGGTTCATTAGCTTTTCCATTTTATCAGCGTCGCTGTACACTTCCTCCAAACCAAATTGATCACTAATAGCATGATATTCTTCCAGAATTGCTACTGTTTTAGAAACACCTTCTTTTACCACATCCATAACTGTTTTATCATCATCGAGTTTTGGCTCTTGTTCTAATAAACCAACAGAATAATCTTGTGAAAATGTAATATCACCACGATAATTGTTATCTCTGCCTGCAATAATTTTTAAGAGAGTAGATTTACCAGACCCGTTGAGTCCTAGAATGCCAATTTTCGCTCCATAAAAAAAACTTAGATAAATATTTTTTAACACTGGCGTGTTAGCTCCTGAAAATGTCTTGGTTAGGCCAGACATTGAAAAAATTACTTTTTTATCGTCACTCATTATACGCGGCCTTTTAAAGCGTTAAACACCCAAGCAATGGCAAAAAAACCGATTCCTACTGAGGCAAAACCCCAACCTGCAACTTCGTTATACCTAAATGCACCTAATCCTATTAATCCTAATCCTACTAAAATCATAATGGTTGTAGCCCAAGCTAACACCGTATTTTTGTTCATTCCCATATGGTTTGTCTTTCATTAGTTAGTTGTATTACAAATATCGTATTTTTAGTAATAATAGCACTCTTTCACTAGACGCTTTTTTATTTCTCTGATGTTAGGTTAACTCATTGGAACTTCAATTAAAAGCATATCTGAAGATTCTTGTGCTACTATTTTAAAACTATTAATTTCTGATACACCTATAGCATCTCGTTTTTTTAATATCGTGTTATTGATTAAAGAAACTCCATCAATAGTCATAACATACACCCCGTGACATTTACTCTTTAAAAAGTACTCCACACTACGTCCTTTATCTAAGCTTATCCGGGATAATCTTACATCTTGGTAAATCTTCAAACTTTCTGTATCGTCATCATCATATGATGACACGAGCGTTTGAAACTTATTATGACGATCTCTATCAAAAAAAAACTTTTGATCATATCTTGGATTGATGTCTCTTTTATTTGGAATAATCCAAATTTGAAAGAGCTTTAATTCTGTTTCAGTTGATGCATTCATTTCTGAGTGTTCAATCCCCTTACCTGCTGACATAATTTGAACTTCACCTGGCAGGACTGATTGCCACTGATTTGCAAAGGAATCGCGATGCTTCAATGCGCCAGTTAATGGAATTGTAATAATTTCCATGTTATCGTGAGGATGCGCACCAAAACCCATATTAGGAGCAATAATGTCATCATTGAGTACTCGTAAAGCACCAAAATTCATTCTATCTGCATTGTAAAATGATGCAAAACTAAATGAATGGCGTGCTTGCAACCAGCCATGATTCACATGACCTCGGGTGTCAGAATAATGTGTAACTGTTTTCATTATTGAATTATTATTATCGTTCTAGAGATTAGACTTCAGTGGCTTTTACCGTATCTTATCAAGTAGATCACTAAGAATTAAGGCTTCTTCATCATCAAGGTTTTCTAAAGTATCTTCTTTCATATTTCGAGAAATCACTTTGAGTAAATGAAGGCCCTTGGTTGTAATTACAATGTGAACAACACGACGATCATGTTTACAAGAAATACGATCAATTAAACCTTTTGAAAATAATTTATCCATTAATCTTGTAACATTGGGCGCTCTTTCTATCATTCTTTTTTTGATAGTTTGAACTTTTAACGGGGCTTTGGCACCACGCAAAATTCTCAAAACATTGAATTGCTGTGGTGATATTCCGAACTGCTTAAAAAACATAATTTGTTTGCTATGGACCCAATTAGCCGTATACAAAATATTAATTACAGCCTTTTGTTTAGGGCTTTGAAATTTAGAATTAATATCGCGAGATAAATCTCCCATTACAATTTAGAATTAAATGTATTTATAGCTTCTTGAAACTGCGAAGACAACACATCATCTTTTAATCCTAATTTTGAAAAATTCTCTTCAAAAAAAGGAAATGAAAAGTCAGCTACAACATTCCCTCCCATGTATTGAAATCTTTCCTTTGCTGCACTCATTACAGAACTACCTCCTCTACCTCCAGGAGAAGTTGCTAAAAGTAGCATCGGAATATTACTCCATAATTTACCATCAATTCTTGACATCCAATCCATTAGATTTTTAAAGACTGAGGTGTAAGATCCGTTGTGCTCTGCCAATGACAAAACAATACCTTGCGATGATTTAATTTTTTCTAAAAATAACATAGCGTTATCAGGGATTCCTTGTGATAGTTCAAGATCAATCCCAAATGTGGGTAATTGAAAATTATTTAAATCTACAATTTCTAAGGTAACATCGTTAAGTTTACCTGCAGCGAAAACAGCAAACTTTTTATTGATAGAATTAAGACTATTGCTTCCTGCAAATACTAATATTTTTTTCATAAACTTTTTATGGTTTTAATCACCCTCGCTGAGCGAAATGTTTGTTATACATACAAATATAAATAAAACTCATACTATATTCCTAGGAATATACTTCCATGTAATATATAAATACTAAACTGAATCTGTAATAGCAGACGCAACTTTTGTATTTTAGCATAAACAAAATCAAAGATGAACATCAACTTCAATAAAAACGAAGATTACAATAAACTTTTAGTGTCAGAGTTAACAAAACGCTTTGCTAAAATAAAACTCGGTGGAGGTAAAAAACGTATTGAAAATCAACACGCAAAAGGTAAAATGACAGCACGTGAACGTATTGACTACCTCTTGGATAGTAAGTCAACACATATTGAAATTGGTGGATTTGCCGGTAGTGATATGTATCAAGAGCATGGGGGTTGTCCGTCAGGTGGTGTGATTGTGAAAATTGGATTTGTGAAAGGCAGGCAGTGTGTCATTGTCGCAAACGACGCAACTGTTAAAGCAGGAGCCTGGTTTCCAATAACAGGAAAAAAGAATTTAAGAGCACAAGAAATTGCTATAGAAAATAACTTACCCATCATTTACCTCGTTGACAGTGCAGGTGTTTATTTACCAATGCAAGATCAGATTTTTCCTGACAAAGAACATTTTGGTCGTATTTTTAGAAATAATGCCATTATGAGCAGTATGGGTATCACTCAAATTGCATGTATAATGGGAAGTTGCGTAGCAGGGGGTGCTTATTTACCCGTCATGAGCGATGAATCAATTATTATAAATAAAACGGGGAGTATCTTTCTAGCCGGAAGTTATTTAGTGAAAGCTGCTGTCGGTGAGTCCATAGATAATGAAACTTTAGGAGGAGCCACAACGCACTGCGAAATTAGTGGAGTCACTGATTATAAAGCTGAAAATGATAAAGATGGATTGGATACTATTAAAAGTATCATGTCTAAAATTGGAGATTACGATAAGGCAGGCTTTAACAAGATTGCCGCTGCAGCACCAAAGAAAAATCAAAATGATATTTATGGTCTTTTACCTAAATCTCGCTCAGAACAATATGACATGTATGAGATACTAAAGTGTTTAGTAGATAACTCTGAATATGACGAATACAAAGCTGGCTATGGTAAAACTATTATTACAGCTTATGCAAGAATAGAAGGATGGGCAGTTGGAATTGTAGCCAACCAAAGAAAATTAGTCAAAACAACTAAATCTAAGTCAAAATCAAGTGAAATGCAGTTTGGAGGAGTTATATATAATGACAGTGCTGACAAAGCAACACGCTTTATTGCTAATTGTAATCAGAAAAAAATTCCATTGGTTTTTTTACAGGATGTTACTGGTTTTATGGTTGGAAGTAAAAGTGAGCACAGTGGTATCATTAAGGACGGTGCTAAAATGGTAAATGCAGTAAGTAACAGTGTTGTTCCTAAATTTACGATTATAATTGGTAATAGTTATGGTGCAGGAAATTACGCTATGTGCGGAAAAGCATATGACCCGAGGTTTATTGCAGCATGGCCTAGTGCAAAATTAGCTGTTATGAGTGGTGATTCAGCTGCAAAAGTACTCTTACAAATTGAAAAGGCTTCACTAGAAAAAAAAGGCGAACAAATCACTATTGAAAAGGAAACTGAGCTTTTTCATAAAATTAAAGACAAGTATGACGAGCAAACATCACCTTATTATGCGGCCGCAAGATTGTGGACTGATGCTATCATTGATCCTTTAGAAACACGTACTTGGATAAACCTAGGAATTGAAGCGGCTAATCATGCCCCAATAAAAAAAGATTTTAACCTAGGTGTTATTCAAGTATAATAAGACCTATTTCAATTATTACATGTCAAAAACGGAGCTTGACTTAAATTTTTACAGAATGTGTAAGAAGAAAGTACACTAGTTCCTTTTATTTTTCTTTTTCTTTTTTCTTCGCTTTTTCTCAATTTTTGACTCTGAGAAATCAATCGCATTAAATATATCTACTTCCTCTGAACTTAGAATAGTTCGCAATTCCTTTAAGAATTCCTTATTTAATGCATCCAATTTTTTTTTCCTATCCGCTCGTAAATTTTTCTCATCAGAGAGAATTGCATTAGAGCTTTCAAATTTTTTCAAGAGCATTGCTTTCATAATTTCTTGCTCAAAGGCATCAAGGTTGAGCTCGGTGACACATTTTGGCATCATCTTATCAACTTCTGCATATGGATCAACTAAATCAATATAGGTGTCCTCATTCAATCGCATCTGAGGCACGTAGCCCCTTTGACCTCTTTGAACTTGATTTAATTGTTGAGCAATAATTTCATTACCACACAAGACTCCCAACAATAAAAATAATACAATCCTCCTCATATAATACTTATTTCAGTCTTTACTAAATTAGAGTACAAAGTTACTAATTATTCAATTAAACATTTTGAAAATTAATGATTAATCTAATTACCTAATTGCTGCTTTTTTCTTGGTATAAGTAACAATTGTGTTTGTCTCCCATTGACGTATCTAAATCCTTTTTCTCCAAAATATCCTGCCTCCTCCAACATAATTCGAATCTCGCGCTGCCATTCAGGAATGACTACTGTTGTATTTAACTCAATTGCATAAACGGTATTTGGATATAATGGATAATCACCATTTCCAGGAACCCCACCCTGGGCATCCCACATACCAATAGTTGGACCAGATGAGTGTCCATAACTCCCTAAAGGATGCGTATAAATTGAAGGTTTGAGACCGGCATTCCGAGCATCGTTGAGACTCTGTAATAAAATAGCGTTACCGGATCTTCCAACTTCAAAATTGTTAGTTAAAAAATCTTGAACTTGATTCCCCTTAAACAAGGCTTTTCTTAAATAAATAGGTGCATCATTTTCATTTGGTTGAAGAACATAAGCTAACTCTTGACAATCAGTATTTAGCCTCAAATATGTTATACCAAAATCACAATGAATTAAATCCCCGGGCAAAATTATCATATCGTTCGGCCTATCTGAAAAAGCATATAAATGGTCTTTATTTTGATTGGAAGATCTTTGCACATCAACAGTAGGATGAAACCATGTTTCTAATCCTAGCTTAGTTACTCTATCCCGCATCCACCACTCTACATCTGTGGTTGTGGTAACACCTGGTGTAATTACTTTTTCTGAAAAAGCTTCTGCAATAATATCATGGGTGATGTCCACTAACTGAGAATACAACATCATTTCTCGGTCTGTCCTTGTTTCTATCCAACTTGTAGCCAATTTTTGAGCCGATACTACTTTTAATTGATGCTTTTTTGGAAGGAAGCTCATGAATTCGTCATAATCAGTTTTATCAATACCATCGGCAATGTTAAAATGTTTTGAATAATTTAATCCTATTGTTTTTGGATTTCGTTCATCAATGAGTTGTATTAATCGTTTCCATTGGTTAGGTTCTTTGTCTTTATCCCATGCAGAAAGAATATTTTCACCGAAATTATAACGAGCCACTGCTAGCTTATCAATAGAATTGTTTTCTTTATCTCGGTAAAAAACTAAAATTGTTCGACGTCTTGCGTTAAGCCATGTTGCAGGCAACATGGTCTTAAGAACCGGATCTTCATTATACTCCCGAGATATAATAACCCACATATCAATTTTAGCTCGATCCATTAATTGAGGCAATAGATTATTAAATCTATCAGATAGTATTTCATCGACTACCTGAGCTCGCTGCTGTTCAGGTAATATTCGTTGCGCATTTAAATGTATCGTAAATAACAAGAATAAAATCAGTGTTCTCATAGTGTATGTATTTAATGTAAAGTGGTAAAAATAAATATTTTTTCAAACATAATGACACGACACTTGTTTGCTAATTATTCCAAATATTATTAAACAAAAGATCTTACTTTACAGTATTGTTAAACGATTCCTAATTCTGTCAATTTTACCTGATGACAAACGAAAGAATGTATGTATAAACAAAACTCTTTTAGGAATTTCGAATTTTTTGAGGTTTTCAAATAAATTTTTAGACAAATCACGCTGATCTCCTTCGATTAGTAAAATAATCTCTTCTCCTAACGCTTGATTTTTTCTAGACGTGATAAAAAAATCTGTATCAATATGTCTACTGAGTTGCTTTTCAATTTGTTCTGGAAAAATTTTAATACCCCCTGAATTAATTACGTTATCGATACGACCTAACAACTCAAAAGAGTTTTCCGAATAAATTTTCACAAGATCATTCGTAACTAAAGAATTCACCTTTAAATGTGGGGCATCAATGACCAAACAACCTCTTTCGTCCTGAGAAATAGCGACATTGGGGAGGGTAAAAAATGTAAATTGTTGCTTCGATGACTTATTATGATTTAATTTTTTTACTGCAATATGAGTGATTGTTTCAGACATTCCATAAGTCTCATAAATTAATGGTGATATTGATTGTAACTTTTGAATCAGGCTAAATGACACTTTAGCCCCACCAACAATGATTTTTTTGACATGATGAAGTTGATCCAAACTATTTTGTAATTGAATTGGCACCATTGGTATAAAATCGTACGATTTATTCAAAACATCTAAAGGCCTTGAAGTTGGTTTAATTAAATCTAACTGCAATCCTAATATAAGGGCTCTTACAATCATCATTTTTCCCGCAATGTATTGAGAAGACAAGCACAATAATGATGAATCACTAGGCATAAGTTTAAAAAAATCACCTGTCTCAATGGCGGAACGAACCATCGCTTGCTTATTCAACTTAATAATTTTTGGGGAACCGGTTGATCCAGATGTCTTGACATTTACATAGGTATTTGAATCTAACCAATCTAAGAGAAACATTCCAAACTCCTTTTCATGAGAACACCCTTCTTTCACAAAACTATAAGCCACCTCTTGAAGTGAATCATAATCATAATGGATATTGTTTAATTTAAATTTATTATGAACCTTTTTATATCCTGGAATCATTTTTGCATCAAACATTAAGTATCAAAAATATACTATTTTTAACATTTTTAAGTTAATTAATTTTAGCAAATAAATATCTTTGATTGAAAATAAAATTTGATGAAAAACCTTACTATATCTTTTTGGCTTCTTTTCCCCATTGTCATGCTTTCCCAAAATTTTGACAATGAAGATTTTATATTCTTAAAACGCCATAATCACTTCGATATTAATTTGGTGGATGGTGAATTTAACATCATAAAATCAGTGACTGAACAAGGTAAGTTTCTAACATCAAAAAAACTTTATTTTGCAAACGAGGTCTTAAGTTTTAACAGTTTTTCTACCATTAAAGACATCAAAGCTTTTACATATTTGCCATTAGAAAACAAAAAAATTAATGTGGATTATATCGAAACAAAACACACATTTGAAAATGGAGTTTTTTATAGTGATCAACAAACTAAAAATTTTACATTCCCTGCAGTAAAGGCAGGTGCTGAGACTCATTTAGAATATCAAGAAATTATTTCTGACCCTCGGTTTCTTGGCCTATTCCAATTTGGCTCTTTTGTCCCAACTCTCAGCACAAAACTATCTATTGAATTTCCTGATAACATTTCCATTGGTTACAAGACATTCCATACCAAAAATTTTCCAATTGAATTTAAAAAAGAGCATAAATTAAATCGTACTGTATACACATGGACTTTAAATAATATCGATGGTTTCCAAGGTGAAGAGCAAAGTGAATCATTATTGTATTACTTACCTCATATAATTTTGCACATAAAAAGTTATGACAAAAATGGAGACATTACTTCAGTATTAAATGACGTGAAGGATCTCTATAAATGGTACGATTCTTTGGTAAATAATATTACTGAAAATAATCTCAAAAAAGTTCATGACATCGCTGAAAACATTTCAAACGGTTACACTGACAAGCATGACAAAGCAGAAGCCATATTTAATTGGGTTCAAGATAACATCACTTACGTCGCTTTTGAAGATGGCTTAGGAGGATTTATTCCAAGGAGTTCGTCAAGTGTTGTTGAAAAGCGTTATGGAGATTGTAAGGATATGGCAAATTTGTTGTATGAAATGCTAAATCATGTCGACATTGAATCATACCGCGCATGGATTGGTACACGAGATCGTCCATATTCTTACAGGGAGGTTCCTACTCCTATGGTTGATAATCATATGATTACTGCAGCAGTTATTGATAACGATACTATTTTTTTAGATGCGACTGATAGTTATGTTTCTTACGGATTACCAAGTTCATTTATTCAAAACAAAGAAGCTCTGATTGGTATTGATAATAAAAACTTTAACATTCGAAGAATTCCTGTCCCAAAAATGAAGGAAAATAAAACAGAGACCTACAGCGAGATCTCAATCAATAGCAACTTAGTACACGTGAATGAGACCAGGTCTTTGATAGGTTTTGAGAAGGTTTCGTATATTTCAGACTTCACGTTTAACAAAAATGATAAAACACGAGAAGAATATCTAAACACGACTTTAAAATTAGGAAATAACAAAACCATGTACTCGAATATTTCAGAAAGAAATTTTGACAACAAATCCTCTCCTCTTCTACTCAGCTATGACTTAAAAATTGACAACTATTTAAAAAAAGTAGCCAATAAGACCTATATCAATATGAATATCGATCGAACTCTATCCCGAAGTAAAATAGATCTTAAAAACCGTAAATACAGTAAAAAAATTGATCATAAGTATGAGAAAGCATATACAACAAGACTTATAGTCCCTGAAGGGTTTAAAGTTTCAAATATCCCTGAAAATCTTTCGTATGAGCATCCAAAATTTGGATTTGATATTTCATATGTTAAAAACGATGATCAAATTACCCAACATAAAGTAATTTACATTAATGCTTTAAGAATTGATAATAATGAATTTGAAATATGGAATAATTTTATCAAAAACATTACAAGAGCTTATAAGAAAAACATAATTTTAGAACAACTTAAATGAATAAACCATCAATATTTATAATTTTATTTTTCACAATAACTAATTGTTTAGCACAGTATCATAAGACTTACAATTGGAATGAATCACCTGTTATACATGAGCTTACCATGGAAGAAAAAAACAAAGCTTCCGTTGGTATATTAAAAAAGCACATTGTGGAATATGCGGAGAGTCTCTTCGGTAATCAATTAAAAATATATGAAACCGAGCATCTAATTACACACGTAAACAATGATGAGGGCATTGCTCGTCACAATACGGTATATATACCGATGTACGAAGTCATACGTGTTTTAGATATCAAGGCCAGAACTATTAATTCAGAAGGAAAAGTTGTCGTGCTAAATAAAGACAATATTAAAGAGGTAGAGAATGTTGAAGAATATGGAGATTTTAAAATATTTGCTATTGAAGGGGTTGAGAAAAATTCTGAAATCGAAATATTATATACCGTTGAAAAAGAGTATGACATGCATGGCCAACAGCAATTACAAGACGAATATCCCATTAGAACGGCTGAATTCGTTTTTATAACTGGTGAGACTACCTCTAGAATAAAAGCGTATCACACAGAAATCCCCTTTGAATCTGAAGTTATCAATAATAAATTGTCAAAAAGATTAGTACTAGAAAATATTCCTGCGATGCTCGATGAAGAATATGCAACTCCCAACGCAAATAAAGTTTCAGTTGCCTATCAGTGTTTTCCTAAAGAACAAAATATTACCCAAGGGATGTTTTGGGATAATGTCGTAACTAACATTGGTCCTCAGTTTTTTCATAAAGACACACTCGACATCGTTAAGACTGATATCAAAAATAGCATCGCTGAAACATCAAATTTATCAACATTTGAAAAGGCTACTATAATTGATGACTACATCAAGACAAATTTTACAGTGGTCAAAAATAATAATGCTGAGTTATCTAATATGGATTACATCTTGAAAAACAAGTCAGCAAGCGCCTTTGGCATTTTAAAAACATATTCACATTACTTATACAATTTGGGGATTGAATATGAGATTGTTATCACAGCGAATAGATTTCTTAAGAAATTTGACCCAGAGTTTTTTAATCCAAATCAACTTCAAGAGTTCCTAATTTACTTGCCTAACGAAGAAAAATATATAAGCCCGGACAGAATTGAGTACCGTGTTGGTGAAGCCCCGTTCAATATTTTAGGCAACTATGGTGTTTATGTCGTTAAAAATTTTGATTATTACTTTAGTCAAATTGTTCAATCTGACCCAAATTTTAGTCGAATAAATCGCACGGTAGATATTTTATTTGATACTGATTTGTCTATTGTTACATTGACACAATCCCAAGAATATACAGGACACTGGTCTGCTACAAGTAGAGCTGTATTAAATTTTTATCCTGAGCAAAGTATCAAGGAGTATGAGGATTATTTAACAGGTTCAGGAATTGAGGATAAAGTCATTGAATCATACGAAGCTTCAAATACTGAGCTATTACAAATGGAATATAATAAACCATTTATTACAAATTCAGTGATTACATCTGAGAGTCTAGTGGAAGAGGCTGGAGATGATTTTATCTTTCAAATTGGCAAAGTAATAGGGACACAAAGTGAACTATATCAGGAAACTAAGCGCATCAATCCTATAGAAATGCAATATCCTAATCAATATGACTACACAATTTCTATATCAATTCCACCAGGTTTTACAGCAGAAGGATTGACTGAATTAAATATTGATAAAAGTTACAAATCAGTAAAAGGCAATAAGCTATGCAAATTTGAATCAAACTATCGAATAGAGAATCAAACAATTATCATTACTATTCAAGAATTTTATAAGTCTAATGAGTATGATTTAAATAGATATGAAGAATTTAGAGAGGTCATTAATGCCGCTTCAGATTTTAATAAAACATCTATCTTACTCAAAAAAATACTATAATAATTCTTCCATTTTGAAGTTAAACGAGCACATTAATACTGACTTTTTGTGATGTCATCAATTGATCCAAACAATTTATCTCTCCAACTGTTCCAATGATACTTCTTGGCAAAGATGAGTAGAACTAAAGGAAACACAACAAATAAAGGCATAAACACCTCTGAAAACTCTGCTTTTGTGGGTTCCGAAATATCTTTAAAAACAGAATGTGTTTGAAAAGCAGTCCAATCAGCCGTAACCAAAAGAGCCGTAAATAAATTATTGGCCAAATGAAATCCTAGTGCCAGCTCTAATCCATCATCCATTAAAGTAATAACGCCAAGAAAAAAACCAGTACCTACATAATAAATAAGTAAAACGTATCCCAGCTTCTCAATTTCAGGATTAGCTATGTGTAACAAACCAAAAATTAATGAAGTAGTTACTAAAGGAATCCATTTATTTTTTGCGAAAACACCAATTCCCTGCATCAAATAGCCACGAAAGACGTATTCTTCAAAACTTGTCTGTAAAGGAACCAAAATAATTGCTAAAAAAAATAAAATCAAAAAAGGTCTTAATTTAAAATTATACTCATAATGACTCGGGTTTGAAAAGTAATCAACAAATATTAATCCTACAGAGATAGACCCCCATAATATTAATGCAAACCAAAACCTCTTCCAATCTATTTGTTTTCGTGATGTTGTTAATTGTAAAAATGATTGTTGATGTAGAAACTTAACTGAAAGTATGAGAAATACTAAGCCCCCAACAAAAGGTAATAAGACAAAACACAAATTAATGTTTTTATCAAACAAGCTTAACAAGTAACTCGTGTTGTCAAGTTGGGATTGGTCAACTGATCCGTTAAATGTTTTATATAAGATACCGAGTAAATGAGGTAAAGAAAAAACAAAAACTCCCATTATGGATATACCAAGTCCTATCAAATATCTCCAAGGTTCGTGTTTAATTTTAAAAGCTGAGGCTATATACATATTTTATATTTTAACATTCCATTCTAAATTGTTGTCGTAGCGTAACATCCCTTTATCAACTTGTAAAGGTGCCGTAAAATTATTTGTAAATAAAGCTCCTGTCCCCAAACCCTGCGGAATTTTAACGTCATAATTAAAGGTCCATTGTGCTATTGCATTTAATCCCACGTTACTCTCTAACGCACTCGTTATCCACCAACCAATTCTATACTTATTTGCCAAATCTATCCATTCATTTGAGCCTTGAAAACCACCAATAAAACTTGGCTTTAGGATAATATAATGAGGTTTAATAACTTGTAATAACATTTCTTTATTACCTCTATCAAAAACACCAATAAGCTCTTCATCTAACGCAATGGGCAATAAGGATTTTTCACATAACGCTGCCATGTGTTCAATTTGTCCTTGTTTAATTGGTTGTTCTATCGAATGCAATTGAAAGTCAGAAAGGGTATTTAATTTTTCTAACGCATCATTTACTGAAAATGCTCCATTTGCATCTACGCGCAATTGAATATCTTCATATGAGTACTCAGATCTTATGAATTTTAATAAATTAATTTCAGTCTTAAAATCCAAAGCACCAATTTTAAGTTTTAGGCACTTAAAGCCCTGAGAGATTTTGTTTTTAATTTGAGATTTCATAAAATCTTTTGAACCCATCCAAATCAAACCATTTATGGGTATTGATGCCTTACCTGAAGTAAAACTCGAAGGAAACAATGTGAATTTATTTTTACTCTCAAGAGACTTAAACGCCATCTCTAAACCAAATTGAATACTTGGGAATTCCTTTAATTTTTCCAACAGAAATTCGAGCCCTAAATTGATGTTTAAACAGGTCCATCCCAGGATCTCCTCAAAATTTGGCACATCATCAACACTAAGACCTCTTAAAATACCACATTCTCCAATACCTTTACGACCCTCATGCTCCAATGCTATAAACCATGTTTCTTTTTGAGTCATAACCCCTCGTGAAGTTCCACTTGGACGTTTAAAATTTAATAGATATTTCGTGTAATTTGCTGTCATTATAATTCTATGGCCTCTCCAATTTCTAATAGAATTAACTCTTTGCCTTTTTTATTAAATTGTTGCTTTGCCTCTTCTCGATTAATTTCGATATATCCAAATGTGTCAAAATGATATCCTAAAATTTTATCACATTGAATAAAATCACTTGCAAAAATTGCGTCATCAACGCCCATTGTGAAATTATCACCTATTGGGAGAATTGCTAAATCTAAATTAAACGACAGCGGAATAAGCTTCATATCATAGGATAATGCTGTATCCCCCGCGATATATATTGTTTTATTTGATCCTTCTATAATAAATCCACCTGGTTGACCTCCATAACTACCATCAGGAAAAGAGGAGGTATGAATTGCATTCGTGTATTTAAGTTTACCAAAATCAAAATCCCAACTACCTCCATGATTCATGGGGTGGCATGTTAATTTTTTTTCTAGATAATGATTAGTTATCTCAAAATTTGATATAATCGTAGCATTTGTGCGCCGTGCAATGTCTTCAACGTCTAACAAATGATCCTGATGAGCATGTGTCACTAAAATATAGTCTGCCTCTAAAGTGTTAACATCTATATGAGAAGCTTTTGGATTTCCAGAAACAAATGGATCAACTAAAATTTTAATATTCTCAATAGTTATCGCCAAACTGGCATGACCTAAAAATTTAATAAACATAAATTATTTGTTTAGTTGCATAAAAATTATCACATTCCGTTATAAATAAAGCTCAATCCGAGCGTTAATGACAAAACAAAAGTTGACAGCGCTAATATTTTTAACTGAGAGTCTAATTCCTTTACCTCTTTAACTTTATACACAAAAACTATATGCCGAACAATTGGTATGAAGGTGACTAAAAACAGTAAATTCATTAATGATCTGTAATAAAGCAATGAGAATAACATTCCTAAGATTAGAGCAAAAATTAATAGAAAAGCGTGGTAGTTCTTTGCTTTAATTAGTCCAAGTTTGACGGCAACCGTAATTTTATCTGATTCAGTATCAGATTTCAAATCTCGCATATTGTTCAAGTTGAGTACAGCGGTACTCAATAAACCAACTATACAGGCCGGCATAATTAAGACATGTTCCAAAGATTTAGCAAACAAATAATATGCCCCAAGAACGCTTATAATTCCAAAAAACAAGAAAACCATTAAATCCCCTAAACCTCTGTATCCATATGCCGTTTCCCCTATTGTGTATCTGAGAGCGGCGTAAATGGCCATAAAACCAAGAATAAAAAACACTATTGAAGACAAAAAATGATGTGTTCCAAAGGCTGAAAATATCAACATAAAGATCAGAAAAATTAAAACAATGATATTAATTTTTATTGCATCAAACATCTCTTTTGGACTGATTTTACCACTTTGAATACCTCTTTCAGGTCCAATTCGATTTCGATTATCCGTCCCTTTAACGCCATCTCCATAATCGTTTGCAAGATTTGATAATATTTGGAGCCCTAATGTCACAAGAATCGCTAAACTAAAAATAATAACATCAAAATAGCCATTGTAGTAGGCGATAGAACCAGCAATTATGATACCGGATAAGGATAATGGTAAGGTTCTGAGACGAAATACCGAGATCCATAACTTAAACTTATTCATATATCAAGGAATCCATTTTTTTTCAAAATTCGGCTTACGTTTTTCAAGGAAAGCGTCTCTACCTTCTTTTGCCTCATCAGTCATATATGCCAATCTTGTCGCTTCACCAGCAAATACTTGCTGACCAACCATACCATCATCTGTTAAATTCATAGCAAATTTTAACATCTTAATTGAGGTCGGTGATTTTTCAAGAATTTCTTTGGCCCAATTGTAAGCTGTGGCCTCTAATTCCGCATGAGGAATTACAGCATTAACCATACCCATCTCATAAGCCTCTTGCGCGGAGTAATTACGTCCTAGAAAGAAAATTTCTCTTGCTTTTTTTTGACCAACCATTTTTGCCAAATAGGCAGAGCCGTAACCCCCATCAAAACTAGTAACATCTGCATCTGTTTGCTTAAAGATTGCATGCTCTTTACTTGCCAAAGTCAAGTCACAAACAACATGTAAACTGTGTCCTCCTCCTACAGCCCAACCAGGCACAACAGCGATAACAGCTTTCGGCATAAATCTTATGAGTCGCTGAACTTCTAAAATATTTAAACGATGATAGCCGTCTTCTCCAACATATCCCTGATGTCCTCTTGATTTTTGGTCACCTCCACTACAAAATGAATACACCCCATCTTTCGATGAGGGACCTTCTGCACTCAGTAATACAGCTCCAATTGAAACATCTTCGTTAGCATTATTTAAAGCATCATACAACTCACTCGTCGTCTTAGGGCGAAACGCATTTCGTACGTCTGGTCTGTTAAATGCAATCCGAGCAACACCTTCACATTTTTTGTAGGTGATGTCTTCATAAGTTTTTACTTCAATCCAATTCATATTACCCATATATCGAAAATTGCTTCAAAAATAAGATAATCAATTTATTTTAGCGATTTTGAACCAAATAAATCCCATCTTCTTTGAAGAGAATTAAACGTTGTTTGTAGAGATTTCCAATAGCCTTTTTAAAACCTTTTTTACTCATTTGAAGGTCATTTTTTATGGCTTCAGGGCTCGACTTGTCGGTCAATGGAATAAAGCCATTATTATCTTCCAATTTTTCTAAAATACGCTTAGAATTTGGCTCAATATTTCGATAGCCTAGTTGACCTAAAGAAATATCCAACTTGTTACCGGGGCGTATCTTTTTCACGTAACCTTTTAAAATATCTCCAATACTCAAATCAATAAAAATGTCATCATGGTATACAAGACCCATATGCCTCTTATTAACGATGACATTCATGCCTATATCCGATGGGTGTGACACTATAAGATCTACCTCTTGAAATGGTTTTACTGACAATATATTGTTATTTAGAAATCTATTTGTTTTACTTGAAGCCACTAATCTATTTGTTTCATCGTCGAGATAACAATGAACTAAATACCATCCTCCTTTTTTCATTTTAAAGGCCTGCTCCTTAAATGGACAAAACAGCTCTTTAACCATGCCCCAGTCCAGAAATGCTCCCACACTAGTCACTTCATTACATCGTAGCAGAGCAAACTCACCCTTCATGATATACGGTTTGTCTGTAACCGCTACGAGACGTTCCTCGTTATCTAAATAGACAAATACCTCTAAAAAATCATAAATTTTATAATTTTCAGGTTTATATCTATTTGGTAGCAACACTTCGTTATCATCATCATCCGCCAAAAAAAGACCGGGATCTCTCTCACGGATAATGGACAGGGAATTCATTTCTCCTATTTGTATCATAAAACAAATGTAAGCATATTAAAAAGCAATTACATAAGCTTGTTTAAAAAACACAGTCTCTCGTTTAATTAACCTCACTAACTAAAACGTGTTAGACTTTAACTACAGAATATCAACTTTCACAGCCATTCTAACCAAATCATTTATACACTACGCGATAAATTCAAAATAATCTAATAGAACTTGGTCGTTGATTGTAGATGGTGTAAAGATTTCTAGAAGTATTGGAGCATTATTATCATCCTTTAATCTTGACATAGCTTCCCGAAGTTCATTTGATGTCCTTGCTGTCGCATAAACTATGTTAAACATCTCACAAAGTTGCTTGGCCGATAAATTGTGTTTAGTTTCAAAAAAGGTCTCAAATATGTCTGTATCATTTTTTCCGGGTAAAATTCTAAAAATACCCCCACCACTATTGTTGATAAGTATTATTCTAAAATTATTCGGAATATAATTATTCCACAAAGCATTACTGTCATAAAAAAAACTCAAATCTCCTGTCACCAAAAATGTTTGTTTCTTTCCAACAACCGCACACCCTATAGCAGTACTCGTACTACCATCTATACCACTGGTACCTCTATTACAAAAAACCTCAACCGAACTATCCATATCAAATAATTGTGCATACCTTACCGTGGCACTATTAGATAACTGTAAAATTATACCTTGAGGAAGCTCGTTTATAATAATATCAAATACTTTTAGATCTGAAAAAGGAACTGACCTCAAAAAGGAATCATGTTTTTCACTTCTATGTCTCTTAACGGCATTCCACATCGGTTTATAATTACTAATTATTGGACTAATACTCTGTTGAAATATGGCATCAAAAAATTCATTTGGAGAAATTTTAATATGGTGCTCTAGACAGAAAAAAGTATTATTGGCTTTAAGCTCATCAATGTGCCAGTGGTGTTTTGGTTGAAATTTTCTTAGAAAAGCTTTTATTTTTTTTGAAACTATTAGCCCTCCAAATGTTAATAAAATATCTGGCCTCAACATCTCCATTTCCTCGGAAGTTAATGGAGAGATAATCTTGTCTATACTCGGGAAAAAGTTAGGATGATTCAAATTAGACGTAGTTTCAGTAAAAACAAGAATACTATCGTCATTTGCCAAGCTATTTAACCATTTTTGTGATATTCTATTTGGCGCATGAACTCCTACTAAAACCATTTTTTTCTTTGAAGAAGACCACCTTGAAACTATATCTTTTAATAAATTATAATCAACAACTTTCTTATTAAACACCGTTGTTTTAACAATAGGATTTACCAAAAGGTCATTCGTCGTTTCATACAAAGGTTCTTTAAAAGGAACATTAACATGTACGGGCCCTTTGCTAATTATAGCATTATTGAGAGCCTTATTTATTTCGAGGTCGTTAGTCTCCAAATCATTTTCACATAAATTTGCAGAATAAAGACTGTGATTTGCAAAAACTTCTTTTTGGTTAATCGTTTGACCATCACCGATATTTATTAAATTTTCAGGTCTATCAGCACTTAAAACAACAAGAGGAATCTCACTGTAAAAAGCCTCGGCAACAGCGGGATAGTAATTTAAAAGAGCACTGCCTGATGTACAGACTAAGGCAACAGGATGTTCTGTTTGTTGTGCTATTCCCAGTCCAAAAAAAGCAGCACATCGTTCATCTACAACGCTGTAGCATTTAAAAAAAGAATCCATTGTAAAGCCAATAGTTAAAGGTGCGTTACGACTGCCTGGTGATATGACAATGTGTACAATACCTTTTGCTTTACAAAGTTGAATTACTGACTGGGCTAGAGGAATATTTGGGTATTTCATTCATCACAAAGATACAAAATGAAAGGTAAAAACGGCTAAGGGATTTATGACAAAACGCTAGACATGGTATACATTTTAGCGATCGTTTCCTCCCATTCTTTTTTGGCTTGAGAGTTTCTTGTCACACCGCCACCGACATATAATTTAATCACCTCTTTATCCAATTGAGCACACCGAAGATTTACAAATAAATGAGACGCCCGTTTATTAAAATGAAACGCTCTATTTTCGATATTTAATTTCCCTGTTCGTGGTTTAACTTTGACTTCTCTATTCAATTCACCAAGAAACCCCGTGTAAAATTCCCTATTGTAATGCTCATTATCTAAAATAAACTGCATCGCTTCAATTTTTGGAAAACCACAAACAGCAGGGGTTGGATGTAATGTGTAAATCAATTTTTGCAAACCACTTTTAATACCATGAATACTCCCTCTCAATTCATTTTGAATATGTAATAAATTACCAGCGCGTATGGTTTGAGATGGAGAAACGGTTAACTTATTAGTAATGGGCTCAAGGTTTGACTTTAGGTAGTCTGTAACAATTTGCTGTTCGTTTACCTCTTTATCTGTCCATCGAACATCCATTGTCCCCATAAACTTCTGAGTTCCTGCTAAAGCCATTGTTGAGAATTCATTCCCTTCAACTTTCAAGAGCGTTTCAGGTGTTGCTCCAAGCCATAATCCAACTTTGGGATGATACCAACAATAAACAAACGCAGAATTATTAGCAAGTAATAATCGTTTAAAAATTAAAATGACGTCTTTGTTACTTTCTTTAATCTCCACAACTCTTGAGACAACTACTTTTTCTAAATTTTCACTGGTAATTGCTTTTATTCCTTTATTAACTAAATCTATATACGCCTTTTCGTTTTCAGTAGATATTTTTTTAAAAGAATCAAAATCATTCAATACAACATCATCTTGAGTCACCATGGTTCTTGACATACTTAATGGTATCAATAGGGTGTCTTTTCGAATATCAAATGGTGAAAAAACAAAACCACTCTCACTAAAATCATCAACTTTATATAGGGACTGATTTTTTTGTAATAGAGCTCTTATTTCAAAAGATTTTGGCTTTGAGTACGCTACAAATGGCAATTTATTGTCCAATTGATTTTGAAGATTATCAAAAAAAAACGTTGAGGTCATACAGATTTTGGAAGTGCTACAGTCGTTAACTTACATAAAGATACTAACTTTCCACTATCATCGGTAATTTTTATTTCTAACAATTGAGTGGTCCTCCCTTTATGCACAAAGCTTGCTTTAGCAAAAACAAAACCCTCCTTAACACTTCTTATATGATTTGCAGAAATCTCAACCCCTCGAACAAAAACATTGCTCAAATCTAAAAACATATGTGCTGCAAAACTCCCTGTAGTTTCAGCCAATGCAACAGTTGCACCACCGTGTAATATTCCATCTGGTTGAAAAACTTTTGAATTAACTGGCATTTTAGCAATTACAAAATCGTCTCCGAAGTCAATAAATTTGATACTGAGAGTTTCCATTAATGTATTTTTACAAATGGAATTAGCATGAGCCAAAACATCTTGTTTCGATAATTTCATATAATAAAATATATTTATTTCGTATGTTGTAAAAATACAAAACCGAAGTTAAATATGTTTTCAACTGAAAAAGAAATATCATATACAACCACAAACAGCTATTCAACTTTAAATCACTACTCCAATTTAACAAAAAACGTGTGGTTTGTTTGTCACGGAATGCACTATTTAAGTCGTTATTTTCTTAAATATTTTAAAGACTTAAATAAAGAAGAAAATTATATCATCGCACCTCAAGCACCCAGTAAATGTTATTTAAAATCAAATTTTAAACATGTTGGAGCTTCATGGCTAACAAAGGAAAACACTTTAAAAGACACCGATAATATCATGAGATATTTTGATGAAATAATGGCACATGAGAAGATCTCAAATAACGTGAACCTTATCGTTCTAGGATACTCTCAGGGTGTTAGTGTTGCTCTGAGATATGTAGTTAAAAGACAATTAAAATGTGCTCATATCATCATAATGTCGGGACGAGTTCCAGCTGAATTGACTAGTGATAATTTTAAATTTTTAAATACAACAACAAAGATTATTTTTACATACGGCGACAAGGATGAATATTTTGATAGCCTTCGAATAAAAAAAGAGTTAAATCTTGCAAAGAAATTGTTTGGTCAATCCCTACACATTGTGCCGTTTGAGGGTACACATGCAGTGAACAAAAACATCATTAATACCCTAACAAAAACATCATTCAAGAGTGGCTAACCAAACTACTTGACGCTCGTTGTGCTATAAAAAATATCGGTATCCATCTGAAAAAATATTCCAATTTAAATCAGCCTATTTCCATTGTGTTTGTTCCATAATCTTCTGAAAAATTTCTGAATTTTCATAGATACCTGAAAATGATTCTGCTCCAGGGCCGAAAGCAAAAACTGGAATCAGTGTCGCTGAATGACCTCCTGTAGAGAAAACACCCATAATCTCAGAATAATCATTGTACGATTTTCCAGCGTCATTAATTTTTTTGGTTGCTGCTAAAGTAAATCCTCCTGTCTCATGGTCTGCTGTAACAATGACCAGTGTATTCCCATCCTTTTCAGCAAAATCTAAAGCTGCTCCTATTGCATCGTCAAAATCAATTAATTCTGAAATCAGATAATCCGAATCATTATTGTGACCTCCCCAGTCAATTTGAGATCCTTCTACCATTAAAAAGAAACTAGAGTTGTCTTTATTTAAGAAATTAATCCCTAATTGTGTTGCTTTTTGAAGGTAATCACCTCTCCCATTAGCAACGGGAGGCATATGATTTTTTCCAAATAAGTAACCCAGTTTTGAAAATGATTTCACCTCTAAGAAGCTATTGAGTTTCGTTGTATCAATTTTAAACTTACGAGATGCGAGTGTATCTAAAAGATTGAGATTATCTTTTCGCTCGTTAAAAAACTGAGTCCCACCACCAGCAAAAAAGTCAATATTTGAATCCACTAAATCTGCAGCAATATCTTCATATAATGATCGTGATAAAGCATGTGCGTAAAAACTTGCTGGGGTAGCATGTACAATAGATGACGTTGAAATAATACCACTTTGAATTTTATCATTTATGATAAGTTCTGTAATTGATTTAACATGCGTTGAATCATCTGCAACACCAACAGCACCATTGTATGTTTTAACACCACTCGCGAAAGCTGTTGCGCCTGCAGCTGAATCAGTAATATCTTGCCTAGAAGAAGACGTTTTAATTAGACCTACATGTTTAAACCTGCTATAGTTAGGAATTGTGTCTTTAAAATAAAACGCTGATGACACCTGCGACAAACCTGTACCGTCACCGATTAATAGAATAACGTTTTTTGGAGTATTAGTTAGAATATCTGATTTTTCTTTTGAAATATCACAGGCTAAAAAACAAAAGCAAAAACAGTATGAGGCAAGAATATTTAATTTCATCAAAGTTTAATTTTTTATAAAAAGAACAAAGATAGTTAAATTCAATATTTAAATTACATGTAGTTCATGGAGCAATTATAAAACAAACAAATGCTATATTTAGTCACTGTCGTCGGTAACAAGTCTGTTAATGATAGTGCTGATTGGCAGAATGGATTTTGTGTACTCTATACTTGGACCCGCTACCCAGACCGTTTTATATGTTGCTTTTTTAGCAGCATTTTTTGTTGCCTTCATTCCAATTGAAAAACGAATCATTTTAACCCATTTTTTCAATTTCTTATTTTTATTTAAAACACGCTCTATTCCACTTTGCTTCGTTCCTATTTTCTTCACGTAGGGCGTATTAATGACGGTACAAGGTGTTCCCGAAATGCGTTCAGTAACGACGATATCTTCAGCGCCATAGTCAACACAAGCTTGCTTGTATTCATTGGTGACATTCGCCTCCGTTGAAGCAATAAAAGGGCTGCCTACCGAGACACCCTCGGCACCATAACTTAACATTTGTTCAATATCTTTTTTACATCCTACGCCTCCTGCAGAAATAACCGGAATATTGCAGTGTGACACTAATTCTTTAATGAGTGATTCAGGTGTACTATTTCCTCTATGTCCACCAGCCTCATTATTTACCGCAATAATAGCATCAGCTCCTAAGGCCTCCACTTTTAACGCAAATTTTAAATCTACCACATCACAAAATACTTTTATACCTGCTTTATGAGCTTGCCTAATGGTCTCTTGTGGACTTCCGAGGGAAGTAATAATAAAATCGCAACCTTCTTCACATATAACTTTTAGTTGTGATTTGTATTTTACATTAGATTTATTCACTATTAAATTAAATCCAAATGAACCACCATCAACCTTTTCAGATTTTAACTCTTTTAAAGACATGCGCAGTTCTTCTAATGTGCGATAATTCAAGGCTGGTATACAACCAGCAATACCGTGACGCATAGCTTCAATCACCATTGCTGTATTAGATACCAAAAACATTGGTGCTTGTATGATGGGATACGTAATAGTTAACATTTGAGCCAGGCGCGTTTTCATATGAGATCAGTTATGTCACAAATATAGTAATTATTATGCATGCATAGTATTTTTTAATTATATAAAAAAAACGCAACCTTACGATTGCGCTTTCTAATATAGTTAATAACTTGTAATTAGGCAGCTTGTTTTTTAACTGCTAATGAATATATAACTAAGCCAAATCCAATTTTATTAATTGCATCAGCTATATTGTATGCTACATCTATACTACCTTCTGGAATAAAACTGTTATACCATCCTTCTGTACCCATCATGTAACCTAATGGATAAATAGCCCATCCTACAAGCACGAACCAACATAAGATTTTGTGCGCACTTAATACATCACCACCAGCTTGTTCAGCAAGTTTTTTGGCACTACCTAACCATATTTCATACACGATTACAAAATAAGCTGCTCCTGAAATGGCACCCCATAACGCTGCTTGCCCTTGATATACTGCTTCACCGAAATATCCTGTAACAAGCATTATCACAGATAGTCCTATCATTTTCCACATGAGGCTTTGCTTTGCTCCTGCTACTTTTAAAATAAGGTAAAATTCAACACACATAAGTGGTACCGTTAAAATCCAATCTACATATCTAAAGAAGGTTGGTGAATCTCCAGTGGCAGCCCAATAATCTCTCATGTAGAAATAGTGCACAGCTGCAATAAACGTAATCAATCCTGAAACTAAAACAGACGTTCTCCATTTTTTGTCAAATTGATTTAACGATAAAAAGAAAAACGCTGAAGCAGCCATCATGGCCATACATCCAACGAAAAAAGTAAATCCAACATAGTCGGTTGGATCCATTTTTGTAATTTCAATAAATAATGATAATGTTTTCATGTTATTTAATTTGTTAATTAGTTTGTTGAATCAAACATACTAAAAGATGAACAACAAAAATAATATTTTAACAAAATATTTAATATTTTATTAGTAATCTTACATTTTATTATGAAAAAAATTTATAATTTCTCAATTATATTAAGTTTCGTTGGTCTATGGGTTACCTCCATTTTTTCAGGAAACACTGAAATCATATTAGGCTTTTTTTTAATTTTTTCGTTTGGTATCTTACACGGGTCCAATGACTTACTTCTCATACATACATTCGCAAACATTCCCTCTCGACTAATGTTTTTAAAAATATTAGGACTCTACATCGCAATCATACTATTAGCTGTTATGCTCTTTTATTTTATACCCTCCATGGCGCTCATACTCTTTGTTCTTTTTAGTGCATTTCATTTTGGAGAACAACATTGGGAATCAAAACAACTAAATATTTCATCCACACTGAGTCAGTTTTTTTATTTTTTTTATGGGTTATTAGTGTTACAAATTTTGTTTGTTTTAAATGTGGATGATGTCATTCTTACAATTGCATCGATCACTACATATTCTATTCCAGAGACGTTAATTAGCACCATTCTCAATCTAAACATAATCGTTTTATTGGTGCTTAGCGTCGTTATTTATCGTAAGTCAGAAAATTTCAGAAATTCTGTAGCGCTTGAAACATTTTATTTGCTCATATTTTGTATTATCTTTAAAGTCTCCACCCTTATATGGGGATTCACAATTTATTTCATCTTATGGCACAGCATACCATCACTATATGATCAAATTAAATTTATTTATGGTGACTATACTAAACAGAACTGTTTAAATTATTTTCGCAACGCATTTCCTTATTGGTTGGTATCCATTATTGGAATCATTGTAGTCTACAACATAGTAAAAGATGAACGCATCGTGAACGCCATATTGTTCTCTTTTATCGCTGCAATCACTTTTCCTCATGCGTTGGTTATGAGTAACATGTTTTCAAAATACAAAAAGCGCACATAGAAAATTCTACACGCGCTTTTTTACAATTATTTGTAATAAATTTATTTTGATTTAAACGGCAAGTACGGATTTTGAACCCAAGCTACAAAGCTAGAAATTAATCCATAAAAGAAGTGATAAAAAGCTAACACTACATAAAGTTTTGCCAGTATTACAACAACACCAACATATTCCCAAGCAACCGCCATTAATCCATCCCAACTGTACGAAGCACCAGCTGCCATGGTTGGATCCCAATTTGTCCAATCATTAGCAAGTATATTCCCTATGAATTCAAGTCCAATTAAGCCATTGGTCACCTCGCTTACTGCAGCCATTGGTAATGCATAGGCATAATCGACATTCGCAAGCCAATCTGTCGCATAATCTGTGGAGACATTGAGAGTCGTTAACCAAGAAAGTGTCATAGCTAATGCACCAAACAAAGCTACCAACGCCGTAACGCGACCTAATAACTTTATGTTTGCAACAGCTAAATCTTTGAAGACGAAATTTACAATACCTGATTTTGATTCTGAAAGACCATCTCCAGTCGATCTAATCATCTGAGCTATTGGGAAAGCCGCATAGACCCAAACTACCATAGTTACAATACTGCTTACAATATCTACTCCTTCTCCCATACCACCAGACCATAAAGGAGAAAGCACAGCCATCAATGATCCAATTAGCACAACGAGTGCGGAGACAGTGTAAAATTTTCCTACCCAGGAAGCTATATTGCCCTCCGAGTCATTTGCCCATGAATTAAATGTATTCATTGGTAGTTTAGAGTTGATCATTTGTGGAAGATCAAGCACTTGATTCAAAATTTTTTCCATTTTAAATTGGTTTTAGTTAGTGCTTAAATCTACAAATTAATAATTATATAAAAAACTTAAGTTTTTAACATTTTAATTAAAAAAAATTTATTGTTTAACCTATTTTAAATAAAAATAAACAATAAAAATATGATTTTAATAAAAAATATATAATTTATTAATAAAAAAAGTGCAGCTAGTTAAAGCTGCACTTTTTTAATATGAGTAAATAAGTTTTTACTTAACTTCCTCAAAATCCACATCTTCAACATCACTACTCTCCTCTTGATTTGAAGGTTCTCCATTTTGACTAGAATCTGCTCCTGGTGCTTGTTGAGCTTCAGCTTGTGCTTTATACATTTCCTCAGAAGCCACTTTCCAAGCTTCATTGATTTTCTCTAATGCAGGATCTATAATTTCGACATCTTTAGTCTCATAAGCCTTTTTCAATTCTTCTAAAGCTGCTTCAATTGGCTGCTTCTTATCATCAGACAATTTTTCACCAAATTCTTTCAATTGACTTTCTGTTTGGAAAATCATCGCATCAGCAGCGTTTAGCTTATCAGCTGTTTCCTTTGCTTTTGAATCAGCATCCGCATTTGCTTCTGCCTCTTGCTTCATTTTCTGAATTTCTTCCTCTGTCAATCCTGAAGAAGCTTCGATACGAATATCTTGAGTTTTATTTGTTGCTTTATCTGTTGCAGACACCTTTATGATTCCATTAGCATCAATATCAAATGTAACTTCAATTTGCGGAGTTCCTCTTCTGGCTGGCGGAATACCATCTAAATGAAATCTACCAATAGTTTTATTGTCTGGCGCCATTGGTCGCTCCCCTTGTAACACATGTATTTCAACAGAGGGCTGATTATCTGCTGCCGTTGAAAACACTTGTGATTTTTTAGTTGGGATTGTTGTGTTAGCTTCAATCAATTTTGTCATCACATTACCCATAGTTTCGATACCGAGTGATAATGGCGTAACATCTAGTAAAAGAACATCTTTGACGTCACCACTTAAGACTCCTCCTTGAATAGCGGCTCCAACAGCAACAACCTCATCCGGGTTAACCCCTTTACTTGGCTTTTTAGCAAAAAACTTTTCAACAGCTTCTTGAACTGCTGGTATACGTGTTGATCCACCAACCAAAATAATTTCGTCGATATCGCTTTTTGATAAACCTGCTGCTTTCAAAGCAGACTGACATGGCGCTATAGTTCGCTTCACCAAATCATCAATCAACTGCTCAAATTTTGCTCTAGTTAACGATCTCACAAGGTGCTTTGGTCCACTTGCCGTTGCTGTAACATACGGTAAATTTATTTCTGTTTGCGCCGAGGATGACAGCTCAATTTTTGCTTTTTCAGCAGCCTCTTTTAGACGCTGTAAAGCCATTGGATCTTTTCTTAAATCAATCGCTTCTTCCGTTTTAAATTCATCTGCTAACCAATCAATGATTTTTTCATCAACATCATCTCCTCCCAAATGTGTGTCACCATCTGTTGAAAGCACCTCAAAAACACCATCTCCTAGTTCTAATATGGATACATCATGTGTTCCTCCACCAAAATCAAATACAACTATTTTTTGATCAATGCCTTTTTTATCCATACCATAAGCCAGTGCTGCTGCTGTTGGCTCATTGATAATTCTTCGAACTTTAAGTCCCGAAATTTCTCCAGCTTCTTTAGTAGCCTGACGTTGTGCGTCATTAAAATATGCAGGAACCGTAATAACAGCTTCTGTAACCTCTTGATCTAAGAACTCTTCAGCCGTTTTCTTCATTTTTTGCAGCACCATTGCTGACAACTCTTGCGGCGTATACATTCGACCATCAATATCTACTCTTGGCGTATCATTATCTCCCTTAATTACTTTATAAGGAACGCGTTCTGCTTCTTTTTTAGATTCAGAATATTTATTCCCCATAAAACGTTTTATAGAGTATACCGTTTTTGTTGGATTTGTAACCGCCTGACGCTTTGCAGGATCACCTACCTTAATTTCACCTCCTTCAACAAATGCTATCACAGAAGGCGTCGTTCGTCTTCCTTCAGCATTTGTTATTACTACGGGCTCGTTACCTTCCATTACCGAAACACATGAGTTCGTAGTTCCTAAATCGATTCCAATAATTTTACTCATAACTTTATTTATTCTTTATTGTGTTAAATTCTATTTTTTACATCTTACCAATGACAATCATTATGCCATGACAAGAAATATGACATCATGTCAGAAGTATCACTATTTTTTAAACTTATCACATGATATCATCTATATTTGCCGAAACATGTAAATTGTAACCGAAATGGAATGTATATCTATATTTGATATGCTTAAAATTGGCGTTGGCCCTTCCAGTTCTCATACTTTAGGGCCTTGGAGAGCTGCTGAGCGCTGGATTAAGGAATTAAAAAACTCAAACAAATTTCATTTGGTCAATGGCATTACTGTTGATCTTTATGGGTCTTTATCACTCACTGGTAAAGGTCATGCAACTGATTTAGCAGTTGTATTAGGTCTCAGTGGTGCAGACCCCGAAGTAACCATGACTGAAGATATTCACGCGATAGTTACAACTGTCAAACAATCACAAACATTACTTTTTAATAATGAGACATCATTAGATTTCAATTTTGAATCTGATATTAGATTTAACCGTAAATTCTTGCCGTTTCATGCTAATGGCATCACATTTACGGCATCAATCAAAGACAAACAATTTAGTTCAACTTTTTATTCTATTGGTGGCGGTTTTATCGTTAAAAAGGAGCGCAAAAATTCTCTTGAAAATAAAAAAATATTTAAAACATTTCCTTATCCGGTAACCTTCGGAAAGGAACTGTTAGGTTATTGCAATCACTTAAATATGTCAATTTCTGAGGTTGTTCTTGCTAATGAAAAATCTATTAGAAATAACACTGACATTGATGACGAAATACACCGGATCTGGACAACCATGCTAGAAAGTATGTATACTGGCTGTCATACTGAAGGAAGTTTACCTGGTGGATTAAATGTTCGAAGAAGAGCTTTTGACCTACATGACAAGCTCATCGGAAAAAAAACTTACCAAACACCACAAGAATGGCTACTGGCTATTCGAGATTCAGAGGTGAAATTTCGTCAAATTTTAAAATGGGTAAGCTGCTTTGCTCTCAGCGTCAATGAAGTCAATGCTTCACTTGGTCGCGTAGTTACAGCACCCACAAACGGCAGCGCTGGCGTAATACCTGCAGTTCTCATGTACTATTTGGTTATCGAAAATCACGATGCTAACTTTACTGAAATCAAGCAATTTTTATTGGTTGCGGGTGAAATTGGAAGTATTTTTAAAAAAGGAGCAACGATTAGCGCAGCAATGGGTGGCTGCCAAGCCGAAATAGGCGTCTCTGCTGCCATGGCAGCAGGAGCACTCTGTGAGTTGATGGGTGGCACTCCTGAGCAAGTTTTAATCGCTGCAGAAATTGCCATGGAACACCACTTAGGTCTAACTTGTGATCCCATTGGAGGACTGGTACAAATACCCTGCATAGAACGAAATTCAATGGGTGCTATTAAGGCCATCAATGCCGCAGAATTAGCACTTGAAACCGATCCAAACAACGTTAAGGTGCCTTTTGACAATGTTGTAGACACCATGTGGGAAACTGCTCAAAACATGCATACGAAGTACAAAGAAACTTCCAAAGGCGGTCTCGCTGTCAAAGTGAGTTTATCTGATTGCTAATACTAATTGAGCAAATACAAGCAACTCATAGTTGATTTTTCACAAGCTAAACTGATGGTCTGCAACGTTGAAAAACACACCTCTGATACTCTGAATTAAGCAAAAGATTTTTAGAACATTTGAACTTCATCTATATTTACTATTTTTACACTTAAATACAACTAGCATGTCAATAGCCAAAAAGGAATACAAACGAGTTACTACAAAGTCACTTGTAGATATGAAAAGTAATGGTGAAAAAATATCTATGCTCACTGCGTACGATTACACCATGGCAAAAATTGTAGATAGCTCAGGCATCGATGTGATTTTAGTTGGTGACTCTGCAAGTAATGTCATGGCGGGTCATGAAACAACATTGCCAATTACTCTTGACCAAATGATTTACCATGCCTCCTCTGTCATTCGAGCAGTAGATAGAGCGTTGGTAGTTGTAGATTTACCCTTTGGAACTTATCAAAGCGATCCAAAAGAAGCGTTGAGATCTGCGATAAGAATTATGAAAGAAAGCGGTGGTCACGCGGTAAAAGTAGAAGGTGGTAAAGAAATCAAAGACTCTATAAAACGCATCTTAAATGCAGGAATTCCTGTCATGGGCCACCTTGGCCTTACGCCACAATCTATTTACAAGTTTGGCACTTACACTGTTCGAGCTAAAGAAGACAAAGAAGCCTCACAATTAATTGAAGATGCAAAAATGCTTGAAAAGATTGGTTGTTTTGCAATTGTTCTTGAAAAAATTCCTGCTGCACTGGCCCAGCGGGTAGCCCAAAGTGTTAATATCCCTATCATAGGTATCGGAGCAGGAAATGGTGTTGATGGCCAAGTATTAGTATTACACGACATGATAGGAATGACACATGAATTTAATCCGCGTTTTTTAAGGCGTTACATGAATTTATACGAAGATATGTCGAAAGCCATATCGCAGTACGTAACCGATGTCAAAAAAATGGATTTCCCATCCGATAGTGAACAATACTAGAGCTTCTTGTGTCTAAAAAATTATCTAATAAGGCCAATTTACAAGTACTTCATGAAGATAACCACATCATTATTATAAATAAGCGTGTGGGCGATATCGTACAAGGCGATATTACGGGAGATAAACCTTTAAGCGAAGTAGTTAAGGAGTATTTAAAAATCAAATACCAGAAACCAGGAAATGTTTATTTAGGTGTGGTACATCGTTTGGATAGACCGACATCTGGGATTGTAATTTTCGCTAAAACATCTAAAGTGTTATCCCGTTTAAATAAAATGTTCGTTGATAAAAATATCGGTAAAACTTATTGGGCAATTGTAAAAAACAAGCCAAACAAAAAGGATAACACATTAACACACTGGCTAAGAAAAAATCCAAAAAACAATAAATCATCTGCCTACAATCAAGAAATCACCAAAAGTAAAAAAGCTGTATTGAGCTATAAAACATTAAAAAAATTAGATCATTATTTTTTAATAGAAATAGCATTGGAAACTGGCAGACACCATCAAATACGATGTCAATTAGCAAAGATAGGATGTCCAATCAAAGGAGATTTAAAATATGGAGCCCATAGAAGTAACAATAACGGCGGGATCCATTTACATTCGAGACATATAGACTTCATTCATCCTGTTAATAATCAAAAAATTCGTATCACTGCACCCACACCTCAAGACGCGACATGGCATGCATGTATTGACTAAATTAGTATCTTTAAAGAAAAACAGTGACTATACCCAACAGACTTCAGCAGCAGCGTGATTTTTTCAAATCCCAACAAACCAAAAACATTCCCTACAGAATAAAGAAATTAAAGGAGTTAAAAGCCCTTATAATATCCAGAGAGAAGGATATCTATGATGCACTATATAAAGATTTCAATAAATCAAAATTTGAAAGTTTTATGAGTGAGTACGGCTTGTTAGTCTCCGAATTGGATTTAATACTTAAACATTTAAAGGCCTGGTCTCGTCCAAAACGTGTCAAACCATCACTGTTAACATTTCCTGCACGAGATTACATCTATAAAGAGCCCTATGGGAGCGTTTTAGTTATCGCTCCGTGGAATTATCCTTTTTTACTATCGATTGCTCCCATGATGATGGCTGTTGCAGCAGGCAACACAGTTGTATTAAAACCAAGTGAACTAACGCATCATACATCGACATTGGTGACTGAAATAATTCAAACTGTTTTTCATGAAGATCATGTTGTATCGATTGAAGGAGGCGTATCAGTTGCTACCGAACTTTTAGAACAACGTTGGGATTATATCTTTTTTACAGGCAGTGTTCCAGTTGGAAAAATAGTGGCTAAAGCCGCAGCAAAACACTTAACACCGGTGACTCTAGAGCTTGGTGGAAAATCTCCATGTGTTGTAGACAGCACTATTGATCTAAAACTCACCGCCAAACGCATAGTATGGGGAAAACTTTTTAATGGAGGCCAAACTTGTATTTCACCCGACTATATCATTGTTCATGAGTCAGTTAAAAAAGAACTCATAGATTGTTTAAAATCAGAAATAATCAGAGCCTACGGAGAACACCCATTCGAATCAGTTGACTACCCAAAAATTATTGATAAAAAAAATACTGAAAGACTCGTGTCAATGCTTGCTGATGTGAAAATTGTTCATGGTGGTGACTTTAATATCGAAAATCGTTATATAGCTCCTACAATTATCGATAATCCAAGTTTGGATAGCAAGGTCATGGCAACTGAAATCTTTGGCCCGGTACTACCAGTTTTATCCTATTCTGAAGCCGCTGATATTGATGTAATAATTAGTCATTATGAAAAACCATTGTCTCTGTATGTGTTTTCAAAGAACCGCCATTTTATTGACACAATGTTATCGACCTACAGTTTTGGTGGTGGAGCTATCAATGACCCTTTAATTCATTTTGGTAATCATCGACTACCCTTTGGTGGTGTTGGTGCTAGTGGTATAGGCGCCTATCACGGCAAACATGGTTTTGACACATTCTCACACCATAAATCTGTTTCAAAGAGGGGAACATGGATAGACCCTCCAATCAGATATGCTCCTTACAACAATAAATTGAGCTTATTAAAAAGAATGTTCAAGCTGCTTGGATAACATCTGAGACTTCTATTATTAATAGCCTCAAGTCAATTAAATTTAAGTAAACGAATCTTCTAGTTTAAATCTAATTTTGTGATTTGTCATTTTCTGAGAAATCACATTTATTGATGGTTCTGTTAACTGAAAAACTCTGGGATAACCGCCAGTCACCTGGGCATCCCGCATCAATATAATTAATTGTCCAGAGGGTGTTAATTGAATTGTCCCAGGTAAGACAAATGAAGTGATTATCTCCTTAAATTGATTAACAACAAGTTCTTTGATTTGATAGGCCATTCGATTATTTTTTTCAGAAATAGTAAATTCCTTTTGAAACAATACACTTAATTGTGCGCTATTTAAAAAATCAAATTCAGGACCTCTTGTGATCAAAATTTCAGATTCATTGATATAAGTATTATCATATTTTATGTAGGCATGTGACACTATAGGGCGCTTAGTTGCATTAATTTTTAAAATATCTCCCAAATTTACACAATGATTTGACGTCACATTTTTATACATACTCCTACTTCCCATAACAATCTCAGTTTTAAAACCACCTGATACCGCTAAATAAGAACGAAATCCAATTGTGGATGCTGCAAACGACAGAACATCACCTCTGCACACATTTATAAGAACAAAATTACTTATTAAAACGCCATTAATTTTTGGAGACATATTAGCTCCTGTTACTGTTATTGCAGTTGCACATTCAAACATTAACTTTGGACCAACCATGGTAAGCTCAAGAACAGCACATTCTGATGTATTTCCCACAATAGCATTGGCCATGGATGACGCATAATTGTCCATAACACCTGATTGAGGGACACCGAACTGCTGGAAGCGCTTCCTACCAGCATCTTGAATGGATGTGAAAAAACCGGAGTCGAGTACTCTAATCATGCACTATTGTATTTTCAAGCGTATAAGAATTAGACTTCATATTTGTTGTTAGTGTCGCAAACTCAGCTTTATTTATAGAATAAAACTGAATTTGATCACCACATTGAGCAAAACAAGGGTTTTGTGCCTTTGGATCAAATAAGTTAATTGGAGTTTTACCAATGATATTCCAACCTCCTGGACTGTTGTTGGGATAAATACCTGTTTGTGCTCCACCTATGCCAACAGAACCTTTATCAACATGTAATCGTGGCTGTGATTTTCTCGGAATATAAAGTGTTTCAGACAGGCCTCCTAAATATAAAAATCCTGGTAAAAACCCAATAAAATACAGCCGGTATTTTACAGATGTATGCTCCTTAACAATGTCAGCAATACTCAGCTTATTTCGTATGGAAACATCCTCTAAATCTAAGCCAAAATCTAAATCATAACATACAGGAATTTTCCATAATTTAGTAGTATTAAAATTTTTATCTTCAAAGCTTAGATACCATGATTCTATATGAGAAATTTCATTATAGACATTGTCTATACCTTTATCATAAACAACTAATAATGAGTTATATGAAGATATAATATGAATCTTTTGTTTAACATAATTATTTTCAATAAACTCTTTGAAATTTAGCATGTTTTTCAAGACATCTTCAGATATAATTTTTGGCCACTCAATCAAGATAGACGAGGTACCGTAAATTTTAAATTGTAATTTGAAATCACTCAAAACATTATTCAATTTTAATTCCGAAATTAATTAAATTATGACGTAAATACTTCAATAATTCAACAGCTTTTGGAGTATCGCCATGAACACAAATCGTTTCAGCTGTTATAGGAATATCTATGCCGTTTAAAGAACTTACTTTATGACTCATAATGATACCTTTTACATGATTTAACATGTCCTTTTCATTTGTAATAATCGCGTTATGCTTATCTCGTGACACCAAAGTTAAATCGTCGTTATAATGCCTATCAGCAAAAGCTTCAAATACCACAGACAGTCCAGCCTCAATTGCAACATCCTCTATAACCGAATTATTTGGAACATAAAGTTTTGGGCTTCCTGTCGTGTTTTTAACAACATCGACTATAACTGACGCAATCGTTTTATCTTTTACTGCCAAATTGTATAAAGCACCGTGAGGCTTAACATGATGAAGTAATTCGTCACATCTGGCCAAAATCTCAACAAGTTTGTTAATTTGAGTTTGGAGTTCCTGGAATAGATCATCATGTGGCATCACCATATGGTTACGACCAAACCCATCTCTGTCAGGAAAAGAAGGATGTGCGCCTATTTTAACGCCATGTAACAGTGCTAAATCAACACATCTCTGCATCGTTTCTCTGTCTCCCGCGTGACCTCCACATGCAATATTACACGATGATAACAATGGGATTAATTGTAACTCATTGTTAATACCCTCACCAATATCTGCGTTTATATCAATTGAAATCGACTTCATTTACAGTAATTCAAACACCTTAAAAATACTTTTTAATCCCAAAAAAATCGTAATTAATAGAACCCCTACTCCTACAATATTGTGTTTAAGTTTATTTTTATAAAGACCAAGGACAGTCTTTTTATTCATAATCCAAATAAGAAAACCGGCAATCACAGGTAACAAGATGCCGTTTGTTACTTGTGCAAACTTTATTATTTGAATGGATTTAATCCCTGAGGAGGAAGAAATAACGCCAGCCAAAAGCACAAAAACCCATACCATTCTAAATTTAGAGCTTGTCATATTCGTTGACCATCCGAGACATCCACATGCTACAAAAGCTGCTGCTAAAGGAGCTGTAATTGCACTGGTAATACCGGCTGCAAACAAACCCAGCGCTAAAAAATATTTCGAAAATCTTCCAAATAACGGCTCAAGCCCTAAGGCCAAGTCCGCTACATTGTTAATTTCTTCGACATTGATAGCTGTTGCAGAGATAATGATGCTCATTGATACAACACCTCCCAAAACCACCGCAATAAAAGTATCTTTCCGTGCATGGCCTAAATCAGTTTTAGACTTCCATTTTTCTTTTACTAATGACGAGTGTAAAAATAAATTATAAGGCACTACTGTCGTCCCAATCAACCCAATGATTGTCAATATGCTATTGTCTGCTACCTCAGGTAATAGCAATCCCTCCGCAATTTCTACAAGGTCAGGACGTGTCATGATTGCAGTCAATAAGAATGCACCACTCATTAAAATAACTAAGGACACAAGTACTCTTTCTAAAAACTTATAGTTACCGATAAAAAGTAATAAGAACGCCACCAACCCTATAAGAACACTAAAAATATTAAAGTTACAAGTAGCAATATTTAAATTTTGCACACCAAACACCGTCTCTAACCCAAGAACACCACCACTAATATTACCGGCCTCATAAGCAGCATTTCCAATAACTATTGCTGACAGTATGAGTACAATTGATACATATTTTAGAACAGGATTATTAATTTCACTTCGAATCACATCAGCTAAACCTTTTTGAGCAATAATTCCCAATCTCGCTGACATTTCTTGTAAAATTATCGTCGCCACAACAGAAAGCCCCATGGCCCAAAGTAATGCATAGCCAAAATTAACACCAGCCATCGTACATAGTGTTACTGTACCTGGACCAATAAATGCAGCAGCGACTAAGGGACCTGGGCCTATGTTTTTAAACCAAGACTTAATCATTATTTATGGAGTTTAATGCATAGATGGCAAAACTTCCGAGCCAGTGCCCCCCTTCATAGGAATCTTCAACAACACTAGGTAAAGAATAATTTATATGCTTATTTGCGACATTTTTTAGATGATTGAACTCTGGAATACCTTCAGCAATTTTATTAAGACTCCATGCCCTTGAAAAATTAACACCATCTAAATGTACAAGCTTACCATCTGTACGGTCCAAGACAAGACCTGTTTCTAAATCAAATGTTTCATCTTTGAGTTGTGGTAAAAATTTATCAATCCAAATTATGAACTTTTCTGATGATAATACTCGTTTCATCAGTGCTGCTTCTTCCAAGCACGGCGATAAAAAATCAAATCCACTAGGTTCCCAGCTTAAAGGACATTGTTGATCATTAAAATAAAAGTCTATTGCTCTTTGCTCAATAATGTCTTGCAACTCCTGGTGTTGAACCGCCAGAGCATAATCATGCGCAAATGATAATCCAAAACCTGTATTTGGATGCTCTCCTACTCTTAAAGGGTAATTAAGTCTAGGTAAAAACTCCATGTATTTCGAAACCATTAAATTGGTTAAAGGCTTTAAATTTTTCTCCAATATTTTAGCAGTGGGATCATTCCAAGAATGCAATTCCTCAGCTAATTTCAGGATCCACGCCCAACCATAGGTACGCTCATAAGAGGCGTTATATTTTCCATTAAAATAGGCAACCTCAACCTGAATATTTTCTTGAGAAATACTTTTTAGCAATCTCCTCTTAATTTCAACAGCATTATCTAGTTTTGGAAAGTTTTTAAGCAAACTAACTAAACTCCAATGACCATGAACAGCTGAATGCCAATCAAAGCATCCATAAAATGCAGGATGCAACTCTTTTGGCGACTTTAAATCAAGTTGACTACCAATCGTTTGATTTAACTTGTTAGGATACTCCTTATCCATACAATACAGCGGCAATTTTGCCAACCGGTTTGCCTCATTAAGATTTAAAATGGGAATTAGCTCCGTTTTAATGGTATTCACAGAACTTATTTCTTTTACTTTTCCTTTTTTAGAATCACAATTATACAAACAAGACACAACAAGAATAAAAAATAAATTAAATTTCATACTAAAAAAATTAGACAGACAATGATAGACAACCTACAATATAGTGCAAATTAGCAAAACAAAAAAGGTATGAAATTCATCATACCTTTTTAATTAAAATTTTAGTATTCTTAGAGTTTAATATCCAAAACTTTAATTTCCTTTGCATCTTTATCGAGTAAAATTACCTCGTCAAAACCTGCGTTTTTAAAGTTCTCAAATTGTGTTGCTGCGTCTCCAACAACTAAATATCCCATTTCGGTAGCATCTAAGTATTTGTTTGCGAGTAATTTATGTTGCTCTAGCGTCATGTTTTCTATAATTTGCTCCTCTTCTGCGATGTAATCTGAGGATAAGTTATATGCACTAATATTTTGAAGCATATTGAGAAGTGAATATTGAGATTCGAAACGTCTCGCATTAGATTTAATTAATGCATTTTTTGTAAAATCAAGATCTTCTTGCGTAATCCCATTCTTGTATTTTTCAATTTCTTCTTTAAAAATTTGAACTGATTCATAGGTCGTATTAGTTCTAACACTTGAGGATGCAGAAAACGTGCCAGGGGTTTTGGTACCACTAAATCCAGTTCTCGCTCCATAGGTATACCCTTTTTCTTCTCTCAGTATTAAATTTACATTACCTGAAAAAGATCCCCCTAATTTGTAATTCATGACTGTTGCAGCAAAAAAATCTGAATCTGTTCTCGCCATAGATAAATATCCAATATCAATGACTGATTGTTTGGCATTCGGAATGTCAACAAAATATAAAGATGCTTTATCTCTTTTTTCAGGTAAAGGATATGTTGGAATTGACACCTCTTTTACAGCCCATTTTGACTCTAAATCTTCCAGAACAGTTAAAACTTCTTCTTTATCTATGTTTCCTACAATATGAAATCTACTAACTGATGGTGAAAAATAATTTTCATAAAACGATTTTAAATCATTCATGGTTATTGCCTCTACAGAAGTCACTGACCCTGAAATTGGATAAGCAAGCATATGTTTTTCTCCGTAAAGAACTTTATTTCTTACATTCCTTGACACGACATTAGGGTTTGCAGATGATCGTTTAATACTATTTATGGTGCTAAGTTTAATACGCTTGAGTTCTTCCTCATCCCAACGCGGATTCAACAAGATTTCCTCAACTAAATCCATGGTTTCTCTAAAATTTCTTACCAACGTATTCCCCGAAATTGTAATTGCTTCATTCCCTGTTCTCATATTAATACTTGCACCGAGTAACTCGATAGCCTCTTCCAATTCCTGAGGCGTTCTATTGGCAGTCCCCTCCATCATAATATCAGTCATTAAATTAGCAACTCCATTTTTATCAAAAGAATCTAACATATGACCACCATCTATAATCAAACTAAAGTTCACAAGTGGTAATTCTGTCTGTTCAACACCCAATACCTTCATTTGATTAGCCGTGGTAGCTGACCATGACTCTGGAATATTTAATTTTGGAGAAACTCCTTGTCCTGGCTCAATAGAACGATCAAAATTGGAAGGTGTTTTTATCACCTCATTATTTCTTTCAACAACTTCAACGTCAAGATTTTCCTTTATCTCTTCTTCAACAACAGCTGCCATCACACTATTTTTGGCAGCCAAGTCCAATTGTCCTTTTGGGACAAAGCTTGTTAAAACAAAAGGTTTATCTTTTATATATGTTTCATACACTCGTAAAATATCTTCTTTAGTAACTGCTTTTATATTTTCAATATCCTGAGTTATAAACCCAGGATCTCCGGCAAATACGTTGTATTGTGCTAACTGAAATGATTTACCCAAAACACTACTTATCCCATTATAAAAATCTGTTTCTAAGCCAGCTTTAATTCGTTCAACATCTCGCTCTAAAACACCCTCACTTTCAAATAGATCAAATGCCTCAAAGATTGCAGTTTCGACCTCCGCTAAATTTTTTCCTGAATTCGCAGTAACACTAATACTAAACTCTCCTGCAATTTCTTGTGAATTATTGTATGCACCTACGCGAGAGGTTAATTCCTTCTCCTTGACCAATATTTTATACATTGGTGCCTTTTTACCCTGAGATAATAATTGTCCTAAAAAATCTAAAGCATAGGCGTCATCGGTATATTGTTGTAATGTAGGCCAAACCATATTTAATTGTGGAGCAGTCGCAAAGTTATCTTCATGATACAAACGCTTGATTTGTGATAGTGTCACAGGTTGTGGCTCTAACGGCTCGACCTCCTGACGACGTTTAATTTCACCAAAGTATTTTTCTATTAGATTTTTTGCATCATTTTTTTCAAAATCTCCTGCCAAGACCAATGTAGCATTGTTTGGACCATAATATTTGTCATAAAATTCTTTAACATCTTCTACAGTTGCATTTTGTAAATCCTCTAATTCCCCTATCACTTGCCAATTGTAAGGATGCCCTTCAGGGTATATGGCCTTATCTAAGACCCAGCTTGTATGTCCGTAAGGGTTGTTATCAACACGCTGTCTCTTTTCATTTTGAACAACCTCTTGTTGGTTATAAAAAGCAGCTTCAGTAACTGTATTTATCAAATATCCCATGCGGTCACTCTCTAACCACATGACCATTTCTAATGCGTTTTTTGGTACAACTTCGTAATAGATAGTGCCATCTTTCCATGTACCTCCGTTTAAGGTTCCTCCAGCATCCTGAATTTTCTTAAAGAATTGATCTTGCGGTACATTCTCGGACTCCTGAAATAACATGTGCTCAAATAAATGAGCAAAACCTGTACGGCCAGTTTTTTCGCGATTAGAACCAACACCATATTGAATAGCTAATGACACCACAGGATCCGAAGCATCTGAATGCAGCACGACCTGAAGTCCATTTGTTAGTGTGTATTTTTCAAACTCAATAGCCAGATTAGCATTTGAATTATTGTCAAGGTTACAGGAAAGACAGAGTAATAATCCTGATAAAATGTATCCTTTAAATAAGATGGATTTTAAGTGAATCATGATGTTTTATATTTTTAAAAATTGTTTTCAAAAGTAACAAAAATATTATTGAAGATTTAAACCATTTCGTGCATTCGAGGTACCTTTTATTGTGCTTAGACTCGTAAAAATATTTTTTAAATAAATAATATATGCTTCAAAGGAATCAGGATAGAAACTAATTTCTCTAAATATCTTTGAAACATGACAAATGTCATAAAATAGAAGTACCTCGTGCTATAAATTTGTCATTGACTTGGTTAAGTGTTGAGTCAATTATTAAAATGTCTGAATTAGCCTTATATGAAACTCGGGGGAGTTTCGTATAAGGCTTTTCGTTTTTACTAGTCTTTTTTTAACAACGAAAGAATTCACTGTTTTAGAACACTCAACCTATCTTAGGTATAAAAAAACAATAATGCCTCCTACAAGCAATCCTTTAAAAAAGGAAATCCAGTATAATTGGTAATGTGAAAATTCCAATTTATTACGAAACTTCTCTGTCAGATTTTTGTGCCACTGTAACATAAAAAGTATTTATTTTAATTTGGAAGATACAAAATAACCCTTTTTAAAAAATAATTCAACAGCAAAACCTATCTTAAAAAGATATTTTTTGTGTCTCCTGGACCTTAAAAAAACTACAATTTTTGTATTATTGTGCATCCTTAACAAATAAAACAACCATCATGAGTAGTTTTTTATTAAAACTCATTATCTATTTTATTATTTTAACCGCAACGATTCTGTGTGACTGTATTCTTTAAGAAATCTAATTTTTGATCTAAATAATCAATATAAAAATTAGGATACACAACGAAACCAACCATAAATCAATGAAAAATATTGATGAAATGTAGTGTCATTTTATTTCTAAAATGAATAAATTTAACAAAACAAATAATGATGCTTCTCGATGGCTTTTAGTAACTGCTATGTTACACGTAAGTGGTATCATAGAAATATCCATAACCATGTTTACATTTTAACCACTACAATAAAAAATCATTCTTGTCATTATTGTAGCCAACCAGCACGATCAAGACTTCTGTACTGAATCGCCTCACCAATATGATTTGCATGTATATCCTCAGAGCACGCCAAGTCAGCGATTGTTCTTGAAACTTTTAAAATTCTATTATAAGCTCTAGCTGATAGATCTAGTCGTGACATTGCTGTCTCCAATAGCTTTAGAGACGGATTGTTTAACTTACAATATTTTATAATTTGCCGTGATGTCATTTGTGCGTTGTAATGTACTTTTCCTGACTTCACATATCGCAAAGATTGTAGTTTTCTAGCAGCACAAACACGTGCTCTAATCGATCGGGAAGATTCACTTTTGACCTTATCAGATAATCTTTTAAAAGGAACAGGAGTTACCTCAATATGGAGGTCTATTCGATCTAATAAAGGCCCTGAAATTTTACTTAAGTAACGCTGCATTTCATAGGGAGAACTTCTAATTGGTGCATCAGAATTATTAAAATATCCACTAGGACTTGGATTCATACTAGCGACTAACATAAAGCTAGAAGGATAAGTCAATGTATATTTAGCTCTTGATATAGTTACCTCTCTGTCCTCTAATGGTTGTCGCATCACCTCCAAAACACTTCGTTTAAATTCTGGTAGCTCATCTAAAAACAACACACCATTATGTGACATAGAAATTTCTCCCGGTTGAGGATAAGAACCTCCTCCAACAAGAGCCACATCAGATATCGTATGGTGAGGATTTCTAAATGGTCGCTGCGTAATCAACCCTACATTTTCATTTAATTTACCTGTAACTGAATGTATTTTTGTTGTTTCAAGGGATTCTACTACGGTCATGGGAGGTAAAATTGAAGGTAAGCGTTTCGCTAACATGGTTTTACCTGAGCCCGGAGGGCCAATTAAAATTAGATTATGCCCACCTGCAGCAGCTATTTCCATACATCTTTTAATGCTCTCTTGACCTTTGACATCTGAAAAATCATGCTCAAAAAATTCCAACTTCTTATTTAACTCACGTTCTGTATTGATTGTGGTAGCTGACAATTGTTGGTACTTATCAAAAAAATTAATAACCTCACTAATATTGCTTACACCGAAAACCTTGAAGTTATCTACAATACTAGCTTCTCTTGCATTTTGAATAGGTAATATAAACCCTTTATAGCCTTCCTGTTTTGCTTTAATTGCAATGGGTAATGCTCCTTTAATCGGCAACACACTTCCATCCAATGACAATTCTCCCATAATTAAATAGTCTTCTATAGATTCAGACTTGATTTGACCAGATGCTGATAAAATCCCTAATGCCAATGTCAAGTCATAGGCACTTCCTTCTTTTCTCAAAGCAGCAGGAGACATATTTATAATTATTTTTTTTCCTGGTATTCTGTAATGATTATTTTGAAGTGCTGCAGCTATGCGATAGTTACTCTCTTTGATGGCATTATCTGGAAGGCCAACTAAATGATATCCAATACCATTTTCTACATTGACCTCAACGGTAACGGTGATTGCGTCTACGCCATGAATAGCACTGCCATAAACTTTTTTAAGCATAACTAATTGATATTCATAAAGATAAGAAAATAATATAAAAGATGCTATAGCAGTATATAACGTCTCCGTTATGCCACCTTTTTTGAAGTGACTACATTAATTTACCTTTCATCCATGGTGCTGTATTCAAAAAATTTGCAACAGCTGATCCTGGAGGCACAATATCATCACACGCTAAACGTAAATCTTGACTTAAGCGTTGTGACATCAAAGGAATCAGATCTTTCAAATGATCTAGAGTTCTAGGACCTATTAGTGGCGCTGTAATTCCTGGTTGGTCTTTTACCCAAAGCAGTGCCAAATGAGCCGGCGTCATGTGATGAGTTCTAGCAAGCTCAGCGAATTTATTTGCAACCTTGACAGCTTTTTCAGTAATACGTTCAGAATAAATACCTCCACGAATGTAGCGGTGTGTATCATAAGCTCCATGCGATTTATTATTGTAACGCCCTGTGAGCATGCCCATCGCTAAAGGAGACCACACTAACACTGCTAAGTCTGCCCACTCACAGGCTGGTAAGATCTCATTTTCTGCCCTTCTGTCTAATAAATTATAAGGTAATTGTTCTGAAACTGTGAAGGCTAAGTTTTTAAAATCAGACAACATATGACTCTCCACAATTTTCCATGATGGTGATGTCGTTGCTCCAAAATATCTAATTTTACCTTGTGAAACCAAACTTGTAAGCGCACTTAATGTCTCCTCTAACGGAACTTCCAAATCCACACGGTGCATTTGATATAAATCAATATAATCAGTTTTGAGTCGTTTTAAAGAATCTTCACATGCTTGGATGATGTGTTTTCGAGACACCCCACAGTCATTAACACCCTTACCTGTTGGATAAAAGAATTTTGTTGCAATGAGCACCTGATCTCTGTGCCCATTATCTTTTAATGTTCTTCCTATAATTTTCTCAGATTCTCCCGACGCATAAGTATTGGCTGTATCGATAAGATTTATACCATGATCTATCGCGGTATTTAAAATTTTTTCTGAAATACTTTTTGAGGTCGCATTCCCAAAATTATCTGTACCTAAAGCTATGGGTGATACCCTAAGACCGGTTCTTCCAAATTTTTTGTAAAATGAATGATCTAACATAACTATGGTCTAATGGTCCAAATTTCATGTATGGCATTTCCCTTACTTGAAAATCCTTGATGGTGCCATTTTCCGTGATTCATTGTGAAATTAAATTCTAAACTATCCCCAACTTTAGAATTATCTCGTGAAAAAAACTCAATGTTTTCAGTGTATTTACCATTGTATGTGTTATAAGTTCCACCACCAGTTCCCATAAATTGTTTGGTCTCTGTGTTGTAAGCAATCCATTGAAAACGTGACCCTGACAAGATTTTCATGGTCTTTCTTGGCCTATTAATGTCTCGAGACTGAACTCTACCATCTCTCATTTTTCCAGACATTAACCATGCCCCTTGTAACTTTCCAGGTGTCCCTTTATCTATTCTTTTAAATATCCTTTTATTAGCACCAACAATGTTTAATGTTGTATCGGTAATGGCAATTTCAAAACGTACTTCGTTTCCAATTCTTTCGGGTGTTTGTGTATCAAATTCAACTTTTTCTGTCATAATATCATCATTAAGTTTCCAAGTGCCTCCATTACACCCTATAAAATTACCTGTCTCAGATTCATAACGGCTAATGACTTGGTAACCCTCTGTGAATATGACGACATTTTTAATCAAAACACCTTGCTTCGAGGTTGTTGACATTTCCCATGCACCGATTATATTTTGTGAGTTAACTATCGCGGACGAAAAAGCCAAAATCATCAAAATTATTTTATTTATCATGACTGTGTTATTTCTTTAAATATATTAAATATTTAAAATATAAGACTAGAAAGCTACCCAATTCATTAATTTTTAAAGTACATTTGTCATCACTTTAATAATTATTATAATTATTAAGGTATTACACAAAAAAGAATCCTATGGTATGGTCACCATGGGATTCGTCTTTTTTATAGAAACCTTACAGTTTACCGCTATTCTTCCCACCATACAGGTGGACTGCTATCACCGTAAAATGTACAATCACCACATGGAGCTGGAACTAAAAAATAAGGACCTTCAAGTTCCTCGGGTTCATCATTATTCAAATAAAATTTATAGTCCCTGCTTGCAAGTGCTTCGTCAAGTTGATCAAAAAGTGGTGCATAAAAATTTTCAATACCACATTGGATGGGATATGGAGGTAAAAGCTCATTTGAAAACAAATCCTCATAATTAAAATATATACGCTGCGTGTCTGCACGATTAAAATTACTGGAATCTTAAAACTTAATATTTAAAAGAAAACTCCCTGAAAACAGAAAAGAGAATATTTATTTATTAACAGAAAAAGGAATTCGATTAACTCCAATAATCATTGAATTCTCTTTGTGGGGCGATACTAATATGCGAGAATTTAATAAAATATATAATATTAAAGGTTTGAATTCAGATAAGTCTTATATCATCAAAACGGTTCAAGATAGTTATAATTCTTTGTTACTTAATTTTTAATAATGTTTGTTTTTATCCAATTAAAAAAAAATCAAGTGCTCTTGTTTCGTTGTAATAATAGCCTTTGAGTGTTATAAAGCCAACATGCCCACCATGATTAGGCATTTCTAAATGAAGATTTTTATTTTCTTTTGCTTGTTTTACTGGGTAACAATCTGGTGACAAAAATGAGTCATTTAATGCGTTTATAATGAGTGTAGGGGTCTTAATATTTGACAAGAATTGTAAACTACTACATTTTTTGTAATAATCAAGAGCATCTTTAAAGCCATGAGCCTTCGAGGTGTATACGTCATCAAAATCTTTCAAAGATTTAATTGATTTTATTTGCTCTAAACTAATTTCTTTTTGATGCTCTACTTGTTTCGCCTTAAGCCTCCCAACCAAATGTCGTCTAAAATTATCATGATAGGGTTTATTTCTTAGCTGATGTAATTCATGACATGACCCCTGCAAATCACAAGGTACAGACACCGCTACAACACCCTTAACCTCGTCAGGAACGTTATCTCTTTCACCTAAATACTTTAATATAATGTTTGCTCCTAAGCTTATCCCATGAAAAAAAATATCATCATATTTTTTTTCATAAATCAAGTGATTAATAATATCCACAAGATCTTCTGTTGCTCCCGAGTGATAACTTCTATATTTAAAATTAGGTTCGCCACTACAACCACGAAAATTTACACAAACAGCATCGACATTATTCTCGTTAAATAATTTTGCAGGACCTGTCATATAAGGCCTTTGACCGTGACCTTCCAAACCATGCAATAATACAATGACCTTGCGTGATTTAACTTTTGCATAACTCCAATCCAAATCAATAAAGTCTTGGTCGCTTAATATCAAACGTTCGCGTTTCTGTACTAATTTAATTCTTCTAATTAAACCAGAGTAAACGGTTGCTATAAATCCATTCTTAAATATCAATGGTGCTTTGTAAGAGGCTGTTAACAGTGGCATAAGTTATTGAACCTCTAATGACGTGAAACTAAAATTTTGAACATCAAATAAACCTTTATCGCTTAGTTTTAATGATGGTATGACCAGTAAGGCCATAAATGACAAAGTCATAAAAGGAGCCTCTAAAGTACTACCTAATTCTTTTGAAAAAGTATCAATTTGCGCATATTTATCAGCCACTATTCGACCTTCTTGATCACTCATAATACCTGCAATTGGTAATGGCAAAATCATTTGTTTAACGCTAGATAAGGCACATATCCCTCCCTTATACTCGACAAGCATATTTACAGCTTTACATAAGTCTTCGTCTGTAACTCCAACAACGACAATATTATGTGAATCGTGTCCGACTGATGATGCAATAGCTCCTTCTTTTAGTCCAAAATTCTTGATAAAGCCAATTGCTGGTTTTTGATCATTGTAACGGTTCACAACTGCAATTTTCAAGACATCAATCTCAGTATTAGAAATTAAGTTGCCATTAATAATTGTTGAATTTTCAATACTAGTTCCAGTCACAAGCTCTCCATTGTATGCTTCAATTACTTTTATTTTACTAGCATTAGATTTGTATGAAAAATCTGATATCTCTTTATCAGAAATGTTAAAGTTATTAATCACTTTAAAATGAACAGGGTTTAAAAATGTTGTCCCATTATCAAACAATTTATTTCCTGAAATGTATGTGCGAATTGTTTGAAACTCATGCAAATCCTTGACAACAAGAAAATCTGCAGAATCTCCAACACGCAACTGACCAACATCTAAATTGTAATGATTTATTGGATTAATACAAGCAACTTGTAACACTTTAAATAGGTCCATCCCTTTTTTAATAGCACGACTACACAAATCATTGATATGTCCCAAAATCAAATCATCGGGATGTTTATCATCACTGCAAAACATCATGTTTTCGTAGTACCGCGGTAATAAAGAGATTAAGGCTTCAAAGTTTTTGGCTGCACTACCCTCCCTCACTAATATTTTCATTCCTTTTTCCAACTTCTCTAATCCTTCCTCGAAAGAAAAACACTCGTGATCTGTTGACATACCTGATTGAATGTATGTGGTAAGTGATTCCCCTCGAAGTCCAGGCGCATGGCCATCCACAGGTTTATTAAATAGTTTTGCCCAGGCTAATTTTTGCATTACCTCTTTGTCTTTGTTGAGAACACCGGGATAATTCATCATCTCAGATAAATATTTAATATCATCTTTTGCCAATAGTGCCTTAATAGCATCGGAATTAATCGATGCTCCCGATGATTCATAAGCAGTAGCAGGCACACAAGATGGCGCACCGAAATAAAACTTAAACGGCGTGTTTTTACCATTTTCTATCATAAAATTAACGCCCTCTAAACCCATGACATTAGCAATTTCGTGTGGATCTGAGATTGTCGCGATGGTCCCATGAGCAACGGCAAGTTTTGCAAACTCACTTGGCACTAACATGGAACTTTCAATGTGAATATGCGCATCAATAAAGCCAGGCATAATAAATTGATTAACATCATGATTTTTTTCAATAATTGAGGTAATTACTCCATTTTCAAATGTTACCTCTCCCTTAAAAATTCGTTGCTTACCAATATCTACAATTTGTCCTCTTTCAATCATTTATTTTATTTCAAACTTTATAATTTTTTTCGTGCTTGAGCAAGCTGCGAAGCGTTTATCTATACGATGGTTTAAAACCCAAACTATATCATTGTCATTAGCACATAATAACCACACCTCTTCTTTATCTGACAATGATAATTTTTCATCTTTTAAAAATTTACTGATCTTTTTTTTTCCAACCATGCCATAAGGATAAAAGAAATCACCTTGTTGCCATGCTCTCAGAGTTAATGGATATGTTAAAGTACTCTCATCTAAATAGGCAACGGATTTAACCACTTTAGAGAGTCTTACATTTCTATTAATTTCTATACTGCCAAATGGTGTCGAAATACACTTTTCTGATTGTGTGATTAGAATTGGTGGATTAATTGATTCTTTTATTTTTTGTAAAATTAAAAAGTTTCGGTCTTTTATCAAGCGATGTGAATGAGAATATACGTACTTTCCTGACTGTGCTGTTAACAAATTCAATATAGCGTCCCATTGCGTAAACCCATAGTCATGTAGTAATTCGTAAAGATAAGCCGAAGTATTATCAAGCTTTTGTAGTGCGACGATATCGAATATCAATTTATCATTGCCTTTTTGCTGAATGACTGTGTGACTCACATCATTCAATCGATCATCAACAATAGACTTAGTTTGTTTGAGGTACGTCTGAGTTCTTTCAAAATTCTCTAATAATTGTGGATTAATTTTTTTTAAAATAGGTAGAACTTCTTGTCTAATTTTATTTCTGACATATTTGGTACTTGTGTTACTACTATCTTCGCGCCATTGCAAATTAAAGTTCTCAGCAAATTTCTCAATAGCCTCACGCTTAAATGGCAAAAGAGGTCGCACAATGTTGTCATTAACTTCAGGAATACCCAGCAAGCCATCTAATCCTGTTCCTCGAAACAAATTAATTAAAAACGTTTCAAAATTATCATCTGCGTGATGAGCCGTCACGATGTATTTAAACTTATTACCTTCTGCCAAGTCATTAAACCAAGAATAACGTAGCGATCGAGCAGCCATTTGAACACTCATTTTATACTCTTTTGCGTATTGCAAGGTCTCAAACTTTTTGACATGAACCGGGATACTCAAATTACTCCCCAGTTGTTCAATAAATGCTTCATCATCATCACTTTCTTGTCCTCTCAAGTTAAAATTACAATGTGCTAGCTCAAAATTCATTTTCATTTGATGACATAAATAAGCGAGTGCAACACTATCGATACCTCCTGATATCGCAAGAACAAATTTCTCCCTAAGCAGAAAAGGAAAGTTTTTCTTTATATGGTGTTCAAAAAAATTGTTCATGCTCAAATTTATACTAATTTTCTAAAACTTCTAGCATTGCTTTTGCTTTAATCATACATTCTTCATATTCGTTCAGTGGCACACTTTTGGAGGTGATAGCGCTACCAACTGAGAAAGATACGTAGCGATTATTCGAATTGTATAAGATACTCCTTATGACAACATTAAAATCAAAATTATCTTCAGGTGTGAAATATCCGACACATCCTGAATACAAACCTCTCTTGGTTTCTTCAAGTTTTTCAATGATTTTCATAGCTGAAATCTTAGGTGCCCCAGTCATACTTCCCATGGGAAATGTTGTCTTAATTATTTCAACAGGCGGGAGTGCCTTATCTACTTTACTTTGAATTGTCGAAATCATTTGATGGGCTTGCTTAAAAGTATACACTTTGCAAAGTTCCTTTACTTGAACGCTCCCCTTTATAGCTGTCTTTGATAAATCGTTCCGAACTAAGTCAACAATCATGATATTTTCACTACGCTCCTTGTCATCATTTTCAAGCTGCGAAATGAGTCGCGCATCTTCTTTTGCATCTTGTGAACGTTTGGCAGTACCTTTGATTGGTTGTGACGTGACAATTTCCCCTTGCTTATAAATATAACGCTCAGGTGATGCAGAGAGTAAATAATTACTACCGTCTTTTAAAAAAGTTGCAAATGGTGGTTTTGAGATATCATTAAGTTTATTGTAGGTTTTCACCGGATTAATCGTTGCTTTTTCAGCAAAAAACTCTTGACAAAAATTGGCTTCATATATATCACCGGTATGAATGTGATCTAATACAGTGCCTACCTTTTTAAGATAAGTTTCTTTTTTTATTCTAGACGCTATTGTCAACTTATTGACACGAGCCTCTTTAGTTACATTTAAACGTTGAATCGTCTCTAAATCCCTCTCTACGTCTTTTTCAAAGAATTTCAAATATTGAATTTCAAGTTTATTCCCTTTTAGTAAAAATAGTTTTTTAGGCTGAAAGAAAAACAATTCATCGAACCCCAATTCATCGCGATTTTCTGATTTTAATAATTCGATATCATTTTTAATATCATAAGTTATATAACCAAAAATCCAATCTTTTGTAATACGTTGAAATTTGTTCAATTTGTGAAACGCATTGATCTTACTAGTTCGAATACTTGTAAACTCGTCTACTGCTAAAATCGCATCATATCGTGTATGGCTACGATCATATTGATTAGAGTCAAGCCATACAACGTTGTCAAATTGTTGACTCCAAAGTAATAGCTGTTGTTTAACTTTTCCCGTATTTAGCACGTCCAATATGAGCTTGGTTCTCAATATAATTTGATTTATTTAAAAGGTTACAAAGTTAGGATAAATAAGGACGTTAACACAGAATAACATATCTTTGTGAACTAAATTTTTGATGTGAATTTTTCAGATTTAAACTTAACAACGCCTTTACTTAATGCCATTGAAGATTTAGGTTTTCTGCACCCGACACCTATTCAATTTAATTCTTTTAACATTATAAGTTCAGGTAAAGATGTTGTTGGAATTGCACAAACAGGAACAGGGAAAACGTTTGCCTATGCATTACCAATTTTAAGAACCTTACCGTTTAGCACACAAGATCATCCAAGAGTACTCGTTTTAGTTCCTACCCGAGAACTGGTTGTTCAAGTGACAGAAGAATTTAAAAAAATGGCAAAATACTCTAATGTTAGAATACTTGGTATCTACGGAGGCACTAACATTAATACGCAAAAACAAGCGGTTTCCGAAGGAGTTGATATTTTAGTTGCAACACCCGGGCGCCTTTACGATTTGGCTCTGACACATGTCTTACAATTAAAGACTATTCAAAAGTTAGTAATTGATGAGGTTGACGTTATGTTAGATTTAGGTTTTAGACACCAACTTCTCAATATATTTGATTTATTACCTGAACGACGACAAAATATCATGTTTTCAGCAACAATGACTAAAGATGTCGATGTGCTAATTTCAGAGTTTTTCATCAAACCGACTCGTATCTCAATTGCGCTTTCGGGAACTCCTCTTGAAAATATTTCCCAGAAACGTTACAAAGTACCCAACTTCTACACGAAGGTAAATTTATTGAATCACCTACTTGAAGATTCGGAGACTTTTAATAAAGTTTTAATTTTTGTTGCTTACAAACGCATGGCCGACCGATTATTTAATCAAATTGAAGAATCTTTCTACGGTCAGTCCTGTGTGATCCATTCAAATAAAACTCAAAATTATAGGTTGAGAAGTATTGCACAATTTGAAAAAGGTGAGCAACGTATATTAATTGCAACTGATGTCATGGCAAGAGGCTTGGATATTGATGATATATCCCACGTTATAAATTTTGACACTCCTGATTATCCAGAAAATTATATGCATCGAATCGGTAGAACAGGACGTGCTGAAAAAGAAGGACACTCAATAGTTTTTAGTACAATGTCTGAAGAACATTCTGTTGAAAATATAGAGAATTTAATGAAAATGAAAATTTCATTAATTACGATGCCTGAAATCATCACTATCTCTGATGAACTAATCGAGGAAGAGCGACCAAAACATCGTGAGCACTATAATCCTATAAAAAGACCCACTGATGATGATGCACCAGGACCAGCATTTCATGAAAAATCAGAGAAAAATTCAAAGGAAAATTTGGGAGGGTCCTACAAATTCAAAATTGCAAAAAAATATAAAAAACCAAAAACACGTGGTGATAAGAATTTCAACAAACGCAATAAGAAACGTCGATGAATGCATTTATTAATCTCATCGCTTTCGTTAAAATGTGAAAGACTTTCAGAACTTTACAACATAAAAAAAGTGGGTATTAACCCACTTTTTTTAACAACAAATCTTGTGTTATTGCCATTCAGCTAATGAATCCTTATTCATTTTGATATAATCTTCATTACCAGCAGCGATGGAAGCCTCTAGTGATTTTTTGGCAATCTCAATTGCCTCTTTTTTATTTCCCGCCGCAGCATAAATTAGTGATTGCTGCCTCAGTTGCCAAAAGCCTGGATTTTCTAACATACTCATGGCCTTATCGATATACATTTTTGATTGTTCTATATCTTTACCATCTTGCATCATGTAAGTTGCCGCAGCATAATAATCTGCAGCTGAGGGTCCAGCCATTGTTTTATTTATTGAAGACATTACAGCCTGGTCCGTTGGTACACTAAAAGGTACAGAAACATGACTATTTTCCCAAGAGATCCCTAAATCAAAAGAATTCATCGAAATATTATCAATTCCGATCGTAAACGTTTCAACAGTGGTGTCTTTTTGGGTTACTTTTGTTATAATTCTAGCAACCACCTTATCATCATCTAATACTTTAGGTGCACCGTTTCCTTGATAGTCAGAATACAAAATCACCTCCCATTTATCTTGCTGAGGAATCGTGAAAATAGCGTATGTTCCCGGTGCTAAAATCTCTTTTGCTACAGAAACCTCTCCACTAAAGGTTATCTGTGTTCTCGCGTTTGCTCCGGTACGCCATATTCGGTCAAAAGGAACTAGGTTTCCAAAAATCACTCGATCACGCATTGAAGGTCTTGAGTACTTAACTGATACATCTGTCAATCCAACCCGTTGTATTAATTGAGCCCCTGGACTTGGAGCCGGTGTTTCTATTTGGGCACTAATCACACTTTGTAAGGATAATGCTAATAATAATAGTATTTTTTTCATGTTAATTAATATTAAATTTATTTCATCAAATCTACGAAGAAGCTCAATTTGATAATGTTAATAAATCCTTAAATAAGAAAATATTAGCCCTTGTCATACAACTTATTTTTTAGCCAAAAAGAAACTTTAACTAATGCAATTAAAGCAGGTACTTCGATAAGAGGCCCGACTACTCCAGCGAAAGCTTGACCTGAATTTAACCCAAAAACCGCAATGGATACAGCGATCGCCAACTCAAAATTATTTCCAGACGCCGTAAAGGAAATAGCAGCATTACTTTTATAAGGTGCTCCTAAAGCTCTCGCAGTCAAAAAGCTAATAAAAAACATCAGAATAAAATAGATAATCAAAGGAAGAGCGATTAAAAGAACATCTCCAGGTATTTGAATGATAAGATCACCTTTTAAAGAAAACATCAAAACAATGGTAAATAACAATGCAATTAGTGTCAATGGAGAAATGTAAGGAATGAATTTTGTCTCATACCACATTTCACCTTTAATTTTAATTAAAATATGTCTGCTAAAAAAACCCGCTAAAAAAGGGATACCAAGATAAATGGCCACACTTTCTGTAATCGTGTAAATAGAAACATCAATCTCCATACTTTGAAAACCGAATAACGGTGGTAAAACAGAAATAAACAACCACGCATAAAAACTGTAAACAAAAACTTGAAAAACGCTATTTAAGGCTACCAAACCTGCACCATATTCAGGACTACCATCAGCCAAATCATTCCAAACCAAAACCATAGCTATACAACGGGCTAAACCAATTAAAATTAGACCTACCATGTATTCAGGATGATTTTGCAAAAATATTAATGCTAAAACAAACATGAGAATTGGTCCAATTATCCAGTTCAAAAATAACGATAAGGTCAAGGTTTTTACATCTTTAAATATATGAGGTAGCAATGAATAATTCACTTTAGCTAAAGGTGGATACATCATCAAAATCAGCCCAACGGCAATAGGAATGTTAGTTGCTCCAAAATTAAATTCATTGAGTACCACATTAAAATTAGGAAAAAGATAACCAATTAAAACCCCTAACATCATTGCTGAAAAAATAAGCAAGGTCAAATAAGAATTTAGAGTATTTAACTTTTTTGGTGTTGATGTCATCAAAATTTTTTGTCAAAAATAGTTAGAAAACTGTAAAAACAAATATAAAATTATTGTTTCTGTTAAATATTGTTTAATCTTTATTCAAATAAGTTAAACATTATGTAATTTTGATAAACAAAAGTATTTTATGGCAACAAAGAAAAAACTTACGAGCGACTCCATTATAACATCATATATGGAATATGTCTTAGAAAATAATTCACAACCGTCCTCTGTATATGCATTCGCCAAAGAAAATAAAATAAAGGAAATCGAATTCTACGAGCATTTTGTAAATTTCGATAGCCTTGAACAATCGATTTTCAAAGCATTTTTTGATAATGCTTTCGATGTTTTAGAAAAAAGTACAGAGTATAAAACATACGATACTAGGAACAAGCTGCTTAGTTTTTATTACACCTTTTTCGAAATATTAACACTTAACAGAAGTTATGTAGTTTATGCGTTAAAACACAAAAATAATGACTTCAAAAAGTTAAAAACGCTCGTGAAACTAAAAAAACGATTTGTTCTATTTATACAACATCTCGACATTGCACTTATTGATTTAAGTCAAGTTAATTTTGAAAAAATTCAAAATAAGAGTTTGCAAGAATCGGCTTGGTTGCAGTTACTTTTTACCATGAAATTTTGGCTAGAAGATTCGTCTGCTTCATTTGAAAAAACAGATATTTTTATCGAAAAAGCTGTGAATGCAAGTTTTGATTTGATAGACGTAAAACCCTTAAAGGGTATTTTAGATTTTGGTAAATTTTTGTACAAAGAAAAAATGCAAATGAGCTAAATGAATACCATAGACAAAATTCCAACATCAAAAATTCAACGAGCCTCCAAGCTCATGCAAACAGGTGCAAAAGTTGGCGTCAATTACGTTAAATATTACAGTGATAAACTCATAAATTCAGAAGTTATTGCTAGAGAACGTTTACATGAAAATAATGCAGAAGATATTTATGATGGTCTAAAGAAAATGAAAGGTAGTGCTTTAAAAGTTGCACAGATGTTAAGTATGGACAAAACCATACTCCCTGAAGCATACGTTGAGAAGTTTTCACTCTCTCAATTTTCAGTCCCTCCTCTATCACCTGCACTAGTTCTAAAAACTTTTAAAAAGTATTTTAAAAAACACCCAAATGATTTATTCGATACTTTCGAAGCAACTTCTGTAAATGCTGCCAGTATAGGTCAAGTACACAAAGCATTTAAAGATGGGAAAAAGCTTGCTGTGAAAATTCAATATCCAGGAGTTGCTGAAAGTATTTCTTCCGATTTATCAATGATAAAACCAATCGCGGTGAAAATGTTCAATTTAAAAGGAAAAGAGTCTGACCATTACTTTCAGGAAGTTGAAGGTAAACTAGTAGAAGAAACAAATTATTTACTTGAGCTTTCACAAAGTCGTGAAGTTGCAATGCGATGTCGTCACATACCAAACTTACAGTTTCCAAATTACTATGAGAAGTATTCCTCTGAGCGTATCATTACCATGGATTGGATGCAAGGTATTCATCTTTCTGAGTATACTGCTAAAAGTAAAAGCAGGCAAAATGCTAATATTATTGGTCAAGCCCTATGGGATTTTTACATGTATCAAATTCACATACTAAAGAAAGTACATGCAGATCCTCATCCTGGAAACTTTTTAGTCTCTGCAAATACAGAATTAATTGCGCTTGATTTTGGTTGCATGAAACAGATACCAGATGATTTCTACACTCCCTATTTTGATTTAGCAGAGGAAAAAAATTTAAATACCCCTGCCATTTTTAATCAAAAAATGATTGATCTTGAAATCATTCGATCTGACGACACACCTGAGGAAAAAGAATTTTTCTCAGTATTATTTTATGAAATGTTATGTCTTTTCACCACTCCTTTTCAAAGTGAGGTTTTCGATTTTTCTGATGGCCAATTTTTTGAAAAGATAAAAGTGTTCGGAGAAAAGTTTACCAAAAACAATATGATTAAAAAAATGAATGGTAACAGGGGCTCGAAACACTTCATATACATGAATCGAACATTTTTCGGTTTATATAATTTAATGTTTGATTTGAAAGCGGACCGAGTTTTGATTAATAACTACAAATCACTGTAATGGTTCATTACTCTGAAAGTGACTTCAACGATATGGACTACGTGAATCGAATCAACCTAATTAATAGTTGTTCCGGTTATAAATCTGCCAATCTCATCGGTTCTGTATCCAAAAAAGGTATTAATAATCTAGCAATTTTTAGTTCCATAATTCATATTGGTTCAAACCCAGCACTCTTGGGTTTTTTCACTAGACCGACATCTGTTATTAGAAATACCTACAGCAATATAAAAGAGACTAAATTTTTCACAATCAATCATGTCCACGAAACTATTTTAGCAGACGCACATCATACGTCAGCAAAATACAAGCAAGAAATCTCTGAGTTTGATGTTACTGATTTAGAACCTGAATATAAATCCCAACATTCTGCTCCTTTTGTTGTAAATTCACCATTGCAGTTGTCTATGGAATTCATAGAAGAGTATCATATTGAGGCAAACAACACGATTTTGGTAATCGGTAAAATTAACGACTTATACGTTAAGGATGAGTTGATCGAAAATGATGGATTTATAAATTTATCAAAAGGTAACATAGCTGCTATAAACGGCTTAGATGGGTATGCAATCCCAAAATTAAAGACACGTTTCAGTTACCAAAGACCGAAAACTAACGTCAATGATAAATGACACATGAAAATTTTAGTTACCGGGGCTACTGGTTATATTGGAAAGCGATTAATTCCATTATTGTTGCAGGACGGACATCATGTAGTGTGCACAGTCCGCGACAAATTTCGTATTGACAACACCTATCTACAAGATGATTTAATTGACTTTATAGAAGTTGATTTTTTAAAACCAAACACCTTAGCTGAAATACCTAGAGATATTGACGTTGCATTTTATTTAATCCATTCAATGTCAAATGCTTCGGACAATTTTCAAAATCTAGAAAAAGTTTGTGCCGTTAATTTTAAAAAAAAACTTGAACAAACTACTGTGCAGCAAGTTATTTATTTGAGTGGCATTACAAATGAAGCTAATTTATCAAAACACCTTCAGTCACGAAAAAATGTAGAAGATTTATTACCATCATCAACCTATAACTTAACCATATTTAAAGCGGGTATCATTGTAGGTTCTGGGAGTTCTTCTTTTGAAATTATCCGTGACTTGGTAGAAAAATTACCCTTTATGATAGCTCCAAAATGGCTTAATACAAAAACTCAACCAATTGGAATAAGAGATGTATTATCGTTTTTACATAAAAGTGTTGGTCATAGGGATGTTTACAATAAATCGTATGATATTTTTGGACCAGAAATTCTTACATACAAACAAATGCTATTAGAATTTGCAGAGGTAAGGGGTTTAAAACGACATATTTCTACAGTCCCCATAATGACACCAAAATTATCGTCGTATTGGTTATATTTTGTAACATCTACATCCTATAAATTAGCCTCAAAACTAGTTGAAAGTATGGGTGTGCCTATCATAGGCAAACCCAGTAATATCAATACCTTACTTTCCGTTCAACCTATGACCTATAAAACAGCTGTCAAATTAGCTTTTAAAAAAATAGAACAAAACGCCATTATTTCAAGTTGGAAAGATTCTTTAATTAGCAGTGGAAGACTCAACACTAATTTTCACCACTACATCAATATTCCAAAATATGGATGTTTTAAAGATTATAAAGAACGACCTGTTCCAAATATTGAATTAACCATGAATAAAATTTGGTCAATTGGTGGTAAAACAGGTTGGTATTATGGTACGGTCTTATGGAAAATTAGAGGCGGTATCGATAAATTTATTGGTGGTATTGGTTTGAGGCGTGGGAGAACAAACCCCGTAGAACTCAGTGTTGGTGATGCATTAGATTTTTGGCGAGTTATTTATGCTGACAAATCAAAAAGAAAACTCTTACTTTACGCTGAAATGCGCCTACCAGGTGAAGCTTGGTTAGAATTTAAAATAGAAAATAACATCCTGAAACAGACTGCCACATTTAGGCCTCGAGGTTTAGCAGGCAGACTCTATTGGTACAGTGTTTTGCCCTTTCACGGATTTATTTTTAAAGGAATGATTAAAAATCTAGTAAAGCCAATTTAACTCTTGTAAAATGTTAATTTTTGTTTAACGTTAATTGTATTAAGTTAAACGTTTTGTAACTTCGGTTAAAATCGATGTTATGCTCCTGAATACCACATATCACAACGAAGAACACGAAAAGACGATAGCTAAGCTTATTGGAGGTCCTTACAGTTTTTTTAAGTCCTTGAAATTAAGAGGTGTTGGATCTAAACGAATGATCATTGACAAGACAAGTTACAATTTAAACAGTCTACTAAATCGTACTTCTGATTTGAATTACGCAAATATTGAAATAAGACCAAAAGGAATAATTATTTACATCAATAAAGGTTTACAAACTTTTAATTGGGTTATTCCATTCTATCAGTTATCGTTTTTTAAAACTAATGGTGCAAGCATACATGCTCAGGGAAAGTTTATTCATTTAAAGGATAATATGACCTTGAGAGAAAACAAAAAATTTTTCAAAAAATTATTAGATTTCAAAATAGAATATGATAATCAATATAAGTTTCAATTCTGAATTAAACAATTAAATTAAATAGACCGTTAACGTGCTTTGACACAGGATTTAATTTATCCAGGACAGCACATAAAAAAGACAAGATATGAGTACAAAAACACTAAATTTAAAAAGAAACAAAAATTATTTAAATGGCTTTACAGCCACTGATATTGGCGACGACCATCTTTACACGGGTATAGACACTCCAATGAAGCCAGATGCTTTCAAAATGAGTGATATTGATAAGAAAAAGAGAATTGCCATTTTGTTTGAAGAAATCATGGATGTAATGGGCCTTGATTTAACAGATGATTCACTCAAAGGAACACCTCAGCGTGTCGCGAAAATGTACATAGATGAAATTTTCTCAGGTTTAAACCCTCAAAACAAACCAAAAGTTGCGTTGTTTGAAAATAAATACCAATACAATCAAATGCTCGTAGAAAAAAATATCACATTTTATTCTAATTGTGAGCATCATTTCGTACCGATTATCGGGCGTGCACACATCGCTTACATATCATCCGGAAAAGTCATTGGACTCTCTAAACTAAACAGAATTGTTCAATATTTTGCCAAACGTCCCCAAGTACAAGAGCGTTTGACAAATCAAATAGCAAATGAGCTAAAAAAGATTTTAAACACTGAAGACATTGCTGTTATTATTGATGCCAAGCACTTGTGTGTTTCATCACGAGGGATCAAGGATGATACCTCGGCGACAGTAACCTGTTACTACGGAGGACAATTTAAGGATCAAGGAAAAATAACAGAATTACATAACTATATAAATAATTAAAAATGGATTTAATTAATAAAGCGTTGGAATTCGAAAAGCAAAAAAGACGCAGTTTAACAACAAGTGACCGTGTGAAAATATCAAGAGAAGCAAAAGCTCTTATCCTCGGCCTGAATGAGATATACAAAGAAAAAAAAGATGCCAAAATCATGGACATTATGAAACGGCTTACTGTCATAAAACAAAAAATTGAAAAACGTCTCAAAGGAAGACCATTAAACGAAGCTTACTAATGAAAACCATTGTTGTTATTGGCGGTAGTAAAGGTATAGGCTTGTCTATCGTAAAACTTTTGACACCATCACATAAAGTCATTAGCATAAGTCGATCGGTGTCAAATATTGAACACGAAAACTTAACGCATTACAGTGTAGACGTTTTAAGCGGGGAACTTCCTGATATTTCTGAAGTGGATGGCTTAGTTTACTGTCCAGGTAGTATTAATCTAAAGCCAATATCGCGACTAAAAATAGAGGATTTTAAGAATGATTTTGAAATCAATGTTATTGGAGCAGTCAAAGCGATACAAAAATACGCTAGAGTTATGAAAGATAGCCAGCATCCATCTATCGTGCTGTTTAGCACGGTTGCTGTGAAATTAGGTATGCCATTCCATGCAAGCATAGCGACTGCAAAAGCTGGCGTAGAGGGTCTTGTTAAATCTTTAGGTGCTGAATTTGCACCAAAAATTAGAATTAATGCTATAGCTCCAACAGTGACTGATACAGAACTTGCTGCAAAATTATTACGAAATGAAAGAATGATTGAGAATATAACCGAAAGGCACCCGCTGAAAAAATTTCTTAGTCCTGATGAAGTTGCTGAAATGGCACTATTTTTATTATCCCACAAAACCGCTTCGATGTCAGGGCAAATTTTGGAAATGGATTGCGGTATCGTTAATTTTAAAATATAAATGATGATTTTAACCACCATGTTTAAGAAACCATTTACTACAAACCATCTTGTTGAAACGTCAGAAATTATTTATGACCTTAATATTAATAGTTTACAAGGTAATCCCATTGCACTAATTGATTTTAAAGGCAAATATTTGTTAGTTGTAAATGTTGCTTCCAAATGTGGATTTACATCACAATACAAACAATTACAACGTCTTCATGAACAATACAAGGACTCACTCGTTATCATTGGAGTTCCTTGTAATCAATTTGGAAGACAAGAGCCGGGTGATGCATTTGAGATACAAGAGTTTTGTCAAGTTAATTACGGTGTTAGTTTTCTAATAACAGAGAAAATAATGGTTTCCGGAAAAAATCAGCATCCCTTGTATGCTTGGCTCACCAATAAAAAATTGAATGGTTACAAAAATTCAACAGTTAGATGGAACTTTCAGAAGTACTTAATTAATCCCGAGGGTAACATAATTAATTATTTTTATTCGAACACCAGTCCTTTAAGTAAAAAAATAACAAAATACCTATCGTAATGTTTGGAATATTTAAAACAACTTCAAAACTCAACAAACTTGAAAGAGAGTATGAAAAGCTCATGAGTGAGTGGCATAAATTATCTTCCATTGACAGAGCAAAAAGTGACTTAAAATATGCAGAAGCACAAAGGATACTTGATCAAATAGAGGTTCTCAAACAAGATTAAATGAAACATTTTGGCTACGTCGCCTTATTCTTGATTACTAATTTTGCCGGTCTCTACTTTGGAAGCATATTAATGAATGAAGGTCCATCCTCAGCATGGTATTTGCTATTAAACCAAGCACCCTGGACACCTCCTGGTTGGGTTTTTGGTATTGCCTGGATCACTATCATGTTATGTTTTTCATTTTATCTAGCATCCCTTATACGAATCATAGATTCAGTTAACTTTTGGGCAATTTATACAGTTCAATGCATTCTAAATATTAGTTGGAATTATGTGTTTTTTAATTTACAAAAGACAGTTACTGGTCTAATCATCATATCATTATTAACAGTAGTGATGGTTTTTTATTTTTATAAGTTTAAAAATCAACAATTAAAATACACGAAGTATTTGTTGAGTCCCTATATACTTTGGCTTTTTATAGCTTCCTCCTTAAATCTATATATCGTAATTTATAATTAAATGAAAATATACACTTTACATACAAAACAAAACCTACCAATTTCAAAAAAACAGGCGTGGGACTTTTTATCAGATCCTAAAAATTTAAAAACAATAACGCCAAATTATATGTCCTTCGATATTCTTAAAGGTGCTGAGAAATCAATGTATTCGGGTCAAATAATACAATATATTGTAACTCCTATAATGGGCATTAAAACGAAATGGGTGACAGAAATAACGCATGTTAAAGATCACTGTTATTTTGTAGATGAGCAGCGATTTGGTCCTTACAAATTGTGGCATCATAAGCATTTTATTAAAGAAATTGAAGGAGGTGTAGAAATGGAAGACATCATTGACTACATGGTTCCATTTGGTATACTTGGACAATTATTACACCCATACATTGTTCAACCTAAATTAAAAGAGATTTTCAATTACAGAACAAAAAAATTAGAGGAATTATTTGGAAAATATTAATTGATGAACAAAACGATAAATATATTTTGGTTTAGACGTGACTTACGATTAGAAGATAACGTCGGTCTGTTTCACGCACTCAATGGAAAACATCCAGTAGTTGCTATTTTTATTTTTGATAAAGAAATTATTGATAGCTTAAAGAAAGACGATCCCCGAGTAACCTTTATTCACGATACTATTCGCAACATGAATACCTTGTTACAAAATGAGTATGGTAGTACTATAAGAACTTATTATGGAAAACCCACGGCTATTTTTAATAAGCTGTCTCATGAATACAATATTGAAACTGTGTTTTCCAATCATGACTATGAACCCTATGCCATTAATCGAGATTTATCTATTAAACGCCTTTTAGAAAAAAATAATATTGGTTTTACAAGCTACAAAGACCAAGTTATTTTTGAAACTAACGAAATTGTAAAAGATGACGGCCTACCCTATAAAGTATATACACCCTATTCGAAAAAGTGGATGACTGCTTTAGAAAATAATCCCATAAAGTTTTTTCGTTCCCAGGATTTATTAAAACATCTACTAAGCCCACTACCTGAAAATATGGTAGCTTTAAAGGACATGAGTTTTGAAACATCTCCTCAGAAAATCACGCCCTACAATATCTCTAATAAAATCATTGATAATTATGAAGCAACAAGAAATTTCCCAAGTGTAAATGGTACATCAAAAATAGGTCCCCACCTAAGATTTGGAACGTTAAGCGTCAGATTTATGGCTTCTAAAGCGTTAAAAAATGATAATACAACATTTTTAAAAGAATTAATATGGCGTGAGTTTTTCATGCAAATATTATGGCATTTTCCTCAAACAGTGACCAAAAGTTTTAAACCACAGTATGAAAATGTTAAGTGGAGAAACAACAAAAGAGAATTTGAAGCGTGGTGCGAAGGTAAAACGGGATACCCACTAGTAGATGCAGGTATGAGAGAATTAAATCAAACTGGTTTTATGCATAATCGTGTGCGCATGCTTGTAGGTAGTTTTCTGTGCAAACACTTACTTATAGATTGGCGTCTTGGTGAGGCCTATTTTGCAGAAAAATTACATGATTACGAAATGTCAAGTAATATCGGCAATTGGCAGTGGGTCGCTGGATGTGGAGTTGATGCATCACCTTATTTTAGAATTTTTAATCCAACAACCCAAATTCAAAAATTTGATAAAAGTCTAGCATATATAAGAAAATGGGTGCCAGATCATCAAGAGCTTACCTACCCTGTTCCGATAGTTGAACATAAATTTGCTCGAGAACGATGTCTCGATACATATAAAACAGCTTTGAACAAAAATTAAATTTCTATTCAATCTGGCTATTTGACAATTATTAAGTTAATTTTAAAAAGATTATTTCACTATTAATAACCTGCTTCTGTTCAAGAAAACTCAATTTTCTTCTTAATTTATTCATAAATTTTAATATAATTTAAAAAGTTGACAATCGTTAATTAGGAATATTAAAAAAAATTTCTACATTTAAGGAATGAGTCTACTAAGACCAATTGTATAAATACTGGTGAATGTATTTCCCAGAACTCCTAAAAATTCATAACATATGTATTCTTAGGACTAATTAAAATGAATGTATGAATTTAACAGAAAGAGCATTAGAATTTGAAAGTCGAAAAAAAAGTAGTTTGTCTACAAGTGATCGTGTAAAATTCTCTAGAGAAGCGAAAGAATTAATATTAGGACTTAACGAAGAGTATAAAATCAATAAAGATCCTGCTACTATGGATTTAATGAAACGTTTAACTGCAATTAAGCAGAAAATTGAAAAAAGATTAAAAGGTAGACCGATTTCAGAGGTATAACTACCGTATAAATTATATTCGAATGACCTTGTGAAATTATGTGTCGAAAGAGCGATTTTATGATTTACATCACCAAGATTGTTAAAAATAATGATACCCCTATAACGTAAAAAGTCCCATAATTTGGGACTTTTTGAGTAAAAACAAAAAAAAACTATTAATCTTAAACTAAAATAACATGAATGTCAACAAAAATTTTTTGTTTATATTTTGTATCGCGTCGAGTGTTACATTTGGTCAGCAAACATTAACAAAAAGCAAATCACTTGTCATCGCCACTATCGAAAAACATCAGTCTAATTTAATAAAAATCAGTGATGACATCTGGTCACTAGCTGAAACAGCCTTTGAAGAACATAAGTCGTCAAAAATATTAGCAGATTATGCTGAGAATCAAGGCTTTACTGTTGAGCGTGGTGTTGCTGGTATGCCTACTGCTTTTGTGGCTAGTTACGGCTCAGGAAAACCTGTTATTAGCGTTTTAGGTGAATTTGATGCGCTACCAGGTTTATCTCAAAAAACGGAACCTATAAAAAACCCCTTAATGAAGGGAGCAGCTGGTCATGGTTGTGGCCATAATATGTTTGGAGCCGGCAGTTTAGGCGCGGCCATTGGTATCAAAGAACTTATAGAAAGTGGTCAAATCCAAGGAACTATTAAATTCTTTGGAACCCCAAGTGAAGAAAAATATTTCGGTAAAATATGGATGGTTAGGGCTGGTCTTTGGGATGATGTTGATGTGAATATTAGTTGGCATCCATCTGCTAGTACTGAGGCAGATGTTCAAAGCTCATTGGCTCTTATCGATTTTAAAATTGAATTTTTTGGTCAGGCCGCTCATGCATCTTTAGATCCATGGAATGGCAGAAGCGCTTCAGATGCCCTCGAATTATATACCACAGGTATCAATTACTATAGAGAGCACGTTAAACCAACGGTTCGAATGCATTACCACATACAAGATGGGGGTCAAGTTGTCAATGTAGTCCCAGATTATTCAAGACTATGGATGCGTGTTCGTGACACAAAAAGGGCAGGAATGGTTCCGGTCTACGAGCAAGCAAAAAAAATGGCTCAAGGAGCAGCTATACTTGCAAATGTTGACTACAAAGTATCATTAATATCAGGCATCTATGAAGTATTAGTAAATCGCGAAGGAGGAAAAATAATGCAATCAAATTTAGAGTTATTAGGTCCCATGGAATATTCTCAGGAAGAAATTAATTTTGGAAAAGGTATACAAAAAGCAACCGGCAAACCGCAAATTGGGATGGATAGTAATATCAATCCCTTAAAAATAACTCTAGAGCACCCAGGAGGAGGTTCAACAGATGTGGGAGATGTGAGTTGGAATGTTGCTAATATAAATCTCGGAGTTACGACTGCTCCAGCTGGAACACCTTGGCATTCATGGGCAGTAGTAGCCTGCGGAGGTATGAGCATTGGACACAAAGGATTAATATATGCTTCTAAAGCTATGGCGATGACCATGGTAGATCTTTTTGAAAGCCCGAGTCTGGTGGAGAAAGTCAAAGCTGAATTTATACAAAGAAAAGGAGAAGAATCTTATGAGGCCATGATTCCACAAGGTCCACCGCCAATTAACAACAAAGGGCAATAAAAATTTTCATAAAAAAAGCTGCCATAATTTAAATATACGGCAGCTTTAAATGGTTCGTCCTTAATTAATAGCAAATGTTTCTTTTTAGTGACACGAGTAAGTCGTATTTAATTTATGTTTCATTTAAATTGTAACTAACCACTAAGTATTATACAAATCTCATACCATTATTTTAATTATGCAATCTGTTCATATAAATTAAATGACATTTCATCGAAAACATCCTTAACAAAGTTGGTGAAAGCCCTAAATGCATTTTCGTGTAGGTCTCGTTCTTATGTAACATCAATAATTCACATGAATTGTTATTTAAACAACTTCCTGTAATTTGATCACTTTTTTTCGTGAGTCATATCGTGTATCAAGAACGATGCGCTACTTTTCCTTTAATACCCTCAAAATATTTATGCATAAAATCAAAATCTGCATTTTTGTCCTCAGTCGGGTAAAATGGTTCTGAAAATTTATTTTCTTTATTTTCAAAATCTAAAGTGAACATAATGATAGGCACTTTAGCTGCCTTTGCGATATAATAAAATCCTGTTCGCCACTCTTTTACTTTTTTTCTTGTACCCTCAGGAGCCAACGCCATTCTAAAGACATCTTTCTCTTTAAATAATCTCGCAATAGCCTCAACTTGGTTCTCATTATTTTTTCTCTCGACAGGCGCACCACCAGACCATCTAAAAAACCAACCGAAAGGAAATTTAAATAGATCCTTCTTGCCAACATAGTTTGTTTCAATTCCAATTACCGAACGTAAAAGTATCCCAAGAGGAAAGTCGTGCCAACTGGTATGAGGCACCGCTATAATTACAGCTTTTTTCACACTTTCAAAGTCTGAGAAACCTTTTACTTTCCAACCAAGAATTTTGTAATAAATAAATTTTGACAACCATCTCATAGTTACATTTTTTCATATAAACCACGAAGTAGTTGCGGTGTAATTAATGATTTCCATTGTTTTCCAATTGCATTTTCCCATAGTGGTTCTAAACTCATTGCCACTCTAATCATGGTATCAAATTCAACATCTTTTAAGCTTGAACAAACTCCTTTTGGAAGAATAATGCCATGTTTCTCCTTCATTTCTTTAAATAATGTCACTCCTTCGGGATAATAATCTTCCAAATGATCAAAAACAATACAATTCCCAATGCCATGCTTTGTTCCTAATACATAAGATAAGCCATAACTAAGAGCATGAGCAATTCCAACTTGAGAGTATGCGATACTCATTCCACCATGCCAAGAAGCCATCATGAGCTTGTCTTGTGATTCTTGTTCAGTTAAATAATCTTCATTAAAAACTTGTTTACACAAATCAAGTGCTTTTTCCCCATAACTCTGACTAAACGCGTTCAAATAGGTGCCGTTTAAAGATTCAATAGAATGAATGAAACAATCCATTCCTGTAAAAAACCATTGATTTTTTGGGACACTACTTGTTAGCTCAGGATCAAGTATTACTTGGTCAAACGGAGTAAAGTCACTATTAATGCCTAATTTCCGTTCAGGTCCAGTAAGAACAGTCGTTCTCGAAACTTCAGCTCCTGTACCTGAAATCGTTGGAATTCCAACATGATAAATCGCAGGATTATTTACCAGATCCCAACCTTGATAATCACAGGTCTTGCCATTATTTGTTAACATAATTGCTACCGCTTTTGAAATATCAATGACTGTACCACCACCTATTCCAATGATTCCAGCAGGCTGCTCACTAACCGACGTCTTTATATACTTAACTAATTCGTCTATTTGTGTGGTTTTTGGCTCCTCCTGTGCTGATACATAAATTATTTCATCGCTACCGTAAAGGTTAATGTTTGAGATAATCTTTTGTGAACCAATAAAAAAATCATCAATAATAAAAATAAATGGTGCCTGATTCAATAAACGCTTTGGGGCGATAATTTCATTCATCTGATTGAAACTACCACGACCAAAAATCACCCTTGGCACCATCGGAAAGTTTTTGTACTTCATTTAGAAAAATATCTTATTTGAATTATACAATTCATACTTTAATTAATTTAAAACTTTTAAAATATCTGACAGATTTTTTACAGTTAAATAGTTGTTAGTTGTTTGCTCTATATCAGACACATCTTCATGAATCCAAGTCGTATGAAATGGCACATGCATACTATGAGCACCAATATTTATTAATGGTAAGACATCAGATTTCAAGGAGTTTCCAACCATTAAAAACTCTGAAGGAATAATGTCTAAATGCGTTAGCAATTTTAAGTAATTCTCTTCTTTTTTATCACTGACTACTTCTATGTGATGAAAATAGTCTATTAGCCCAGATTTATTCAGTTTTCGTTCTTGATCAAGTAAATCACCTTTTGTTACTAAAATCAATCGATATTCTTTTGAAAGAATATTTAGTACATTTTCAACACCTTTTAAAAGAATAACTGGTTTGTTAATCATGTCTTTACCGATATTTAGTATGGCTTCAATGGTTTTATTAGAAACATTATGATTTGAAATTTCAACTGCCATCTCGATCATCGATAACACGAAGCCTTTAACACCATAACCGTAAATTTCAAGATTTTTTATTTCTTTTTTATATAATTCTTGATCTATTTTATTGACTGTTTCGTAACGACTCAACAATTTTGAAAAATCTTTCTCGGCTTCCCTAAAATAAGTTTCATTGATCCAAAGTGTATCATCAGCATCGAAGCCAATCACTTTAACATTATCGTAATTTATTTCCATATACTACGCGCTCTTTTCAAGTCAGCTGGCGTATCAATCTCAACACCTTCAACAGATGTTTCCACCATTTTAATATTTTTTCCGTATTCTAAATATCGTATACATTCTATTTTTTCTGTTGTTTCCAAAGAACACATTGGTAGCTTCTGAAAATCCATCAAAGCTTGCTTCCTGAATGCGTAAACGCCCTTGTGTTTAAAATATTTCGTCCCAACATTCTCCTCCCTTGGAAATGGTATGGGGCTTCTCGAAAAATAGAGTGCAAAATTATTTTGGTTAACGATAACCTTGACAGTATTTGGGTTATTAATATCGTCAACATCCTTTATTTCTACCATCAGAGATGCCAAATCTATCGATTTTTGAACATCATCATGAAATACACTTAGCAATTTCTCTAAACTAGAGCGCTCAGTAAATGGCTCATCCCCTTGGACATTTACGACAATATCACATTGAATATTTTCAATAGCTTCTGCAATTCTGTCGCTTCCAGATTCATGCTCCGCAACACTCATAATAGCCTTGCCTCCATTTGCTATAATCTCTTGATATATGATGTCGCTATCTGTAACGACGTACACCTCATCAAATAAATGTGTAGCGACAGTTGCCTCATAGGTTCTGAGAATTACCGTTTTTCCCCCAAGGTCCTGCATCAATTTACCTGGAAAACGAGAGGCACTATAACGTGCAGGAATCATTGAGATTATCTTCATAATCAATATTTAGATAGCAAGATTGCTTAATTCTATAAGAATCAAAAATACAGTTTTTAAAAGATTTCGTTATTCTATTTTAGAATTATTTCCGAAAATCATCAAGCTAAAGATTACTCAAAAAAACTATCATTAAATCCAATTAGATATAATTTTTCTCTAGCTCTTGTCACGGCAGTATACAACCAACGCAGATAATCTCTGTCTATCCCATTGGGCAAATAGGGTTGTTCAACAAAAACGGTATTCCATTGTCCACCTTGTGACTTGTGGCATGTCATGGCGTAGGAGAATTTTACCTGAAGTGCATTAAGATATTTATTCTTTTTTACTTTTAAAAACTTTCTGTATCCAGATGTTTCATCTGCATAATCTTTTAATATTTCTTGGTACAATTTATTAGAATCTTCATAAGAGAGAGAAGGTGCTTCAACCGAAATACTATCAAGAATTAAAACAGTTTCAAAAGGCTTCATTTTTGGATAATCAACCATTCTTATCTTCACCTCTGCAAATCTAAAACCGTACAGCTCCTTTAAATTAAAAATTTCTAAAATTTCAATGATATCTCCATTTGCAATGAAACCTGCTTCACTACTCGGTTTTATCCAAAAATAATTATTTTTAACAACCATTAAATAGTCTCCTGCAGTCAATTCGTGTTCGTTAAAAAGAATCCTTGATCTTATTTGTTGATTATATAAATTAGCCCGTTTATTGGATCGAACTATGATGGCGGTATCTTCATTACCTAAGGAACTGTAAGCTTCATTAATTGCATCCATGATATCATGGCCATCAATAAGCCTTATGATGTCATTATAGCCGGAAATATCAAATTTAAAATTGTCATAAAATGTACCTGAAAGGCTTTCCCGAAGCAAGGTAGCATTCATGAGAATACCAGAGTCATGACCTTGACGCATCACCTCATCAAGTTCCATTTTTGACACCTCTTTATTGTAATTTAGAGCTAACTGCCTTTCGTCCAATGCAGGACTGAGGTCTAACTTAACTGGAGGTAATTGTGCTGTATCACCAATGAGAAGAAGCTTACATTGATGTCCCGAATAAACATATTGAATTAAATCATCAAGTAAGGACCCACTTCCAAACAGTTTTGATTGACTTGGAAGATCGGAAATCATAGAAGCCTCATCAACAATAAAAATAGTTTTTTTATGCTTATTTAACTGCATGACAAAATCAACATTCCCATTTTTGTTTTGTTTGGGCATGTAAATTTTTTTATGAATTGTGAACGCTTCATTGCTCGAATACGTCGACATTACTTTGGCAGCTCTACCAGTAGGTGCAAGTAGAACGGCACTTTTTTTTGCTTTCCAAAGATTATTTACAATTGCTCCAACGATTGTTGTTTTTCCTGTACCAGCATAACCTTTCAAAACATATAGCACCTGAGATGAATTATTAAAAATAAATGCTGACAATTGTTCAAGAACAATATCTTGTTTCAAGGTTGGTTCAAAAGGAAACTTTTCCTTGGCTAACAAATAAAATTCAGATGAAGTCATAATTTTTTTACTTCGGTATAATGTTTTATCAAAGATAAAAATGATTTTTACTAACAATCATTTTCGCGAATAAAAAAAAATTGTAGATTTGCGTTAGACACTTAAGTAATTTTAATTAAAACACTATGTTAACACTAATTATAGCAGCCATTGTTGTTATCGCACTAACCGTAGGAATTGTGTGGCTAATTGATCAGTTTATTCCAAAAAAATTCAAGTCGCTTATTTTACTTACCCTTTGGGTAATTATTATAGCCTTAGGATACCTTACGTTCATGTCTGTTTATGGTGAAATAAAATTTAATAAACTTAAAAATGATCGCTATTTGGTAGTTATTGAAAATTTAAAAGATATTCGAGATTCACAGCTCGCGCACAGAGCAGTCACTGGAAAGTTTGCCAATAATTGGGACAGTTTAGTTGTATTTATAGATTCTGCAGAATTCACAATAACCCAGAGAAGAGATACCACTGTTCTTGACAAAGAATTAACTAAAAGATATGGAGGAGTAGAAACATTTAAATCAACCTACATCATTGATACGCTCGGAACGATGTCTGTAAAAGATTCGTTGTTTGGTGCTGATTTACGGTATCAAACAATGATGAATATTCCGGTAGGGAAAGAAGGAGCAACATTCGAATTACAAGCAGGTACGATCGAACAAAATGGTTTGAATATTCCGGTATTTGAAGCAAAAGGTTTAAAATCTTTAATTCTCTATGGTGAAGATGCCAATTTGATTGCTAAAGAAAACCAAGTCATCTCGGTAGATGGAGTAAATGGAAACGCTTTGATCGTTGGATCAATGGAAGAAGTCAATACAAATGGAAACTGGCCAAAGAATTTTTCAAACGAACAATAATACTGACAGCACATTGCAAAATAAATTGTCCATTCAAGTTAGCTTGAGTGGACTTTCTTTTTGTGTCCTAAACAAACCATCAAAAAGAATATTACATCATTCATACATAGCTTTTAACAAAATAGTGCCTCCAATAGAGGTGTTAAAACAATTAAAAGAACATTTGAGTAGCAATAAGTTATTTCAACAAGATTTTAAAGATGTTACCGTAATTCACGATAACGCGTTAGCCACCCTTGTACCAAAATCTCTTTTTAACAAAAACAATCTCTCTGACTACTTAAAATTTAATTCAAAGATTTTAAATAATGATTTCATAACGTTTGATGAACTTTCACAGAATGAGATTATCAATGTCTATGTTCCTTATGTGAACATAAATAATTTTATTTTTGATACTTATGGAACCTTTGAATACAATCATTATTCGACACTTTTAATAAATACGTTATTTGAAATACATGACGGTGGTGCGAACGCCAGTATGTACGTTAATATCAGAAGTAATCACTTTGAAATCGTAATTTTAAAGAACAAAGAGTTAATACTGTTCAATTCTTTTGAATACAAAACAGAAGAAGATTTTGTCTATTACATCTTATTTACAGCAGAACAACTCCTCTTAGATCCCGAAACTTTTCCGTTGACATTAATGGGTAAAATAAATAAAAATGATGCCCTTTATAATGCGGCATATACCTATGTGCGAGAGGTGTCAATTTACAATCAAGAAACAAAATTTATGCTAAAACCTGAAGACAAAAAGAATTTTATTCAAAATTTTGTTTTACAAAATAATCTCTGATGCGCATAATTTCGGGTGATTATAAAGGAAGAAGAATAACTGCTCCAAAAAAGCTACCGGTACGTCCTACAACAGATATGGCCAAAGAATCTCTATTTAATATTCTCAATAATCTTTTTTTATTTGGATCCATATCAGTTCTTGATCTATTTTCTGGTACAGGAAATATTAGCTACGAATTTGCTTCTCGTGGTGTAAAAAACATTGTTTGCGTTGATAAAAATTACCATTGCATCAAATTCATTAATACTACTGCACATGATTTTAATATGCCGCTAATAACAGTTCGTGGAGATGTTTTCAACTATTTGTTGAATACCAAAAAAAAATATGATGTAATCTTTGCAGATCCTCCTTATGATTTTGATGTAGATACCTTTTCTAAAATCCCGAATATTGTGTTCAAAAACAATTTATTGGAGCAAGACGGATTATTGATTGTGGAGCATTCAAAACACACAAATTTATCACACCTCAATCATTTTTTATATTCAAGAATTTATGGAGGTAACATGTTTAGTTTTTTTAAAAACAAGGAAGAGTAAACAAAATACGAGGTCTTACAAAACACAAAAGCCCTTGAAAAAGAGCTTTTGTTTTGTAAGTAAATTTGTAAGCCGAATTCTGTTCTCAAAAGAGCCCTTATCATTTATCTACATTTATTGTTGCCAACAAACTTTAGCTGCCTACCCTCCAACAATCGTGCGTGCCGCACTCAAACGCTGGTTTACATGACATTGCACCCTATAGAGTTTACCTGATTTCACTACAGCTTCACCTGTACATTCTTTCTGTTGCACTATTCCTAGTCTCACGACTGATGGCTATTAACCACTATAGTACACTGTGGTGTTCGGACTTTCCTAACCAGGCTAGCCTGGTTCGATAAGGCAATTTACTTGGCAGCTAAAGTACGTAAATTGTTAATAACTCAAAGTAAAATACTTCTTAGTAATTCTTAATATTCATTCGAATTTTTAACTTTGTTGACACGAGTTATATCCTATGGAGCCTTTTGTTGTATCAGCACGTAAGTACAGACCAAAATCATTTAAAGATGTTGTTGGCCAGGAGGTAATTACCAATACATTACTCAACGCTATAAATAATAATCATTTGGCGCAAGCTTTATTATTTACCGGTCCTCGGGGTGTTGGCAAAACAACTTGTGCTCGGATTTTAGCAAAAATGATTAATAGTGATAATGATTTACAAGATAATCAAGATTTTGCGTTTAATATCTTCGAACTTGATGCGGCATCAAACAACTCTGTAGATGATATTCGAAGTTTAACAGACCAAGTTCGCATTCCTCCTCAAATTGGGAAGTACAAAGTGTATATTATCGATGAAGTTCATATGTTGTCACAGTCGGCATTTAATGCGTTTTTAAAAACATTAGAAGAACCTCCCAAACACTGCATTTTCATTCTTGCAACTACAGAAAAACATAAAATAATTCCTACCATTTTGTCGCGTTGTCAGATTTTTGATTTTAAGCGTATTACCGTTCTTGATGCAAAGAAATATTTGCATTTCATCGCAAATGAACAAGGGGTTATAGCCGAGGATGACGCCTTACATATCATTGCACAAAAAGCAGATGGTGCTATGCGCGATGCTTTATCAATTTTTGATCGTGTTGTAAGTTTTACTGGGAAAAACTTAACACGTAAAGCTGTTACCGAAAACCTGAATGTATTAGATTACGAAACATACTTCGATAGTACAACACTAATATTAGAAAACAACATTCCTCAATTGCTTTTGCAATTTAATCACACCCTGTCTAAAGGATTCGATGGCCATCACTTTATTACTGGCCTAGCATCGCATTTCAGAGATTTACTCGTTTGTAGAATCCCTGACACGATTACACTACTTGAAGTTGGTGATCAAATTAAAATAAAATATTTAGAGCAATCGAAACACACCACTCAAGAGTTTTTAATTGATGCAATTAGAATCGCCAATGATTGTGATTTAAAATACAAAACGAGTAAAAATCAACGTCTACATGTAGAATTGTGTTTGATGCAATTAGCCTCTATCAATTTTGATAGTGAAAAAAAAAAAAGTTTTAACATAATACCCCCCAGTTATTTTAAGGAAACGAAGCATGTTCTGAAAGAAAACTCAAGAATTGAACAAAAGGCGCAAGTATCTCTTAAGCATCCCGAAGCAGCACATACTGTCGATGATAATCAATTACCAATTAAAATTGATAAAGAATTACCCGATAACCCCAACAATGATGCGCTACAAAAAAAAGGATTGCCATCAATTAGTTTAAATAAAAATCAACACAGAAACTCCGGGCTATCTCTTAGCAGTATCAAGAAAAAAAAGGAACATCTTATAAAGCAAATGGACGTCGTTCATAGCGAGGAAGAGCTACCAAAAGAAAAGTTCACAGAAGATGAAATGAGGGCAAGTTGGGAAACTTTTGCGAATAAATTAGAAAAAGATGGGAAATTTAATTTAGCATCCATACTGCGTATAGATGTGCCAACATTAAAAGACACAACCATACATTTAGAATTTCCAAATGCAACAAACAAAATAGAGGTTGAACGCCAACAATATGATTTACTTAGTTTTCTTCGAAAACAACTCAATAATTATGATATTGTATTAGACATAAAAGTTAACGAAGAAAAAGAAAAGCTATTCGCTTATACACCAGAAGAAAAATATGATAAGCTTAAAGAGAAAAATCCAAAAATTGAGCTACTTAAAAAGCTTTTCGAATTAGATGTTTAACAAAAAAAATGAATTTTAAACTATCAAAATTAGCAACAAATGTTAGGCCTTAAATTACCCACAGACCCACGCTGGGTTAATATTGTAGAAAAGAATATCGAAGAAATATTAACAGACCATGCCTTTTGTGAGCAAAAAGCTACAAGTACAGCCATTTCATTAATTGTAAGTTTTCCTGAATATACAAACCTTGTTCAAGCGATGGTAGCTCTGGTAAAAGAAGAAATTAGTCATTTTAAAATGGTCCATGATATTATTTTAAAACGAGGATGGGTTTTGGGAAGAGACAGAAAAGACGACTATGTTAAGCAATTATTGACTTTTTTCCCAAAAGGAGGTAGTCGAACAACACAATTAGTTCATCGATTGCTATACGCAGCATTAATTGAAGCGAGGAGTTGTGAGCGTTTTAGATTACTTTCTGAAGAATTAACTGATAAAGAACTATCTGAATTTTATAGAAAACTTATGGTAAGTGAGGCTAATCATTATACGATGTTTCTTGGTTTTGCTAGACAATATGGGGAAAGAAATCAAGTCGACAAAAAATGGCAAAATTTATTAGATTTTGAGGGTGAAATCATGAAAAATCTTGGGAAACAAGAAACAATTCACGGTTGATCAAAGAGAATTTCCTTTAACTTTATTGTAAAACATGCTTTTTATAATTCCATCAGAAAGTCCAATTTTTGGCACATAAATATGTTTCGCCTTGCTCCATTTCATGGAAGATAGATAAATTTGTAAGGCAGGGACAATAACATCTGCTCTATCATGGTTAAGCCCAAGTTTGCTTATACGCTCATCATAGGTATATGATTTTAAAGTATGATAGTAGGAACTTAGGTGAAAATATGTTAATGGTTTGCCTAACGCTTTACGAGAAATTTTGAATATTTTATTAATATTTCCTCCAGATCCAATTACTTGTACTTTTTCATAATTTAAAGTGTATTCTTTTATCCATTCCTCTAATTCTAGCCATGTATCTCGAACTACAAATCCACGCAATAGTCTTATGGTACCTATTTTAAATGATTTAGAGGCAACTGTTAATTCATCATGAATAATTGAAAATTCAGTACTACCTCCACCAACATCTACAAAAAGATACGTTTTATTGGGCTGAATATATTCTTTAAGATTAGTGGATGCAATGAGTATAGCCTCTAATTGACCGTCAATGACCTCAATATCAATATTTGATGATGCGAATATTTCTTTTAAAATTTCCTCTGTGTTAGTTGCTTCACGCATTGCAGACGTAGCACAAGCTTTATAAACTTTTACACCGTGTGTCTTCATTAATAATTTGAAAGCTTTCATCGTGTCTCTCAAACGAATAATATTAAAAGATGATACAAATCCATTGGTAAATACGTCTTCTCCCAAGCGGATTGGAACACGCACAAGTGAAGTTTTTTTAAACTGCGCTGGTTTTCCTGATTCTTCAACAATTGTCGTTATTAGAAGCCTAATTGCGTTAGACCCAATATCAATTGCCGCATATTTGTTTACAGTTAACATACGATTATATCATAAAATTTCTTTCAAAATGAATGATTCACATTTCAAGCATAAAAGTAATAAGTCTTTTGATTAATTATTGACATATTCTATGTAATTTATTTAAATCATTCATAGGTCACTCATAAACACAAGTCAACTATTTATAATCTTTTGGGAATAATTTAGTGATTGTTGAGCCATTAGATATTTCGCTCCAACTGTTTACATCAAAATGAATAGCGACGAGTCCCGATGTTGGTAAATTGTCAATTTTATGACTTCCTAAGTGATTAATTAAGTTAGTAAACGCATCATTGTGACCGAACAATAAAATTATTTGATTAGAATTGTCTAAATTTTTGATGAAATTAAGCGTTTTACTTCCTTCAAAATCATAAAGTTGTGACTTTATTTGTAAAATATCTTTAGAAATCTCCAGTATTTTCATTAAAATGCGACAGGTATCTAATGCTCTTTTCGCTGGACTAGAAACCACTAAATCTGGTTTAATTTTCAATTTTAAAAATTGATTAGCTATCAGAGTTATGTCAGATATACCGCGCTTTTTTAAAGGTCTAATTTTGTCATCAACTGGATATTTCCAGGACGATTTTCCATGGCGAATAAAGACCAATATCCTATTTTTGTTATCGTTTAAACGCAAATTTTATCGATTAAATGTTGTTTTTTATCTTCTGAACGATTATTTTAGCCCTTTAGCATTTATATTTGCTAAGGATATGTGATATTTTTTATTTTGTTTAAAATTATTAAGGAATGACCCCAAACCTATTTCAAATTAATAATCCTTTAACACCCATGTGGTGTTCCCTCCCTCAATTACGTAACGTTTGCAATCATAACATAACAGTTATTGGCAAACAATAAACAAATTACAAAAATATCGCTTAGCGAAACATATAGTTAAAAAAATGCTTTGCATAGACTTTTTATAATTTAAGTGAGTCTTATAAAAGCAGAATGTTAAAATTAGTAATATGAAGACAATTTTACTTAACCAAACGCTTAAAAATCTAATAGTCATTGTTTTATTGACATTTAGTTTTTCATCTCCTGCTCAAAGTACTCCTACTGATTTTAATGCAGGCGCTGCGATCATTGATATGGGTATTACCCCACAAACCTCAAACAACGCTCTAAAACCCTATGGTTTAGTTCACGCTCTTGTCGGAGAAGGCATTCCTGTCCATTGGATTATTAAAGACTCTAAATCATTTGAAGAAATTGATATTGTAATTTCTGGAACACTCACTAAATCAGCAACTTCAAAACAAACGAAAAACTTAAAAGCTGGACCATTTTTAATCTCAGCTGAACATATGACTGATGCAGAGTCCATTATCCAAAATTGGATTGATAATAACTCGAATGGTGGTAATGATGCCTTAACCGTTTATTGGAATTTAGATGCCATTGTAAATGCACCTGTAAGTGGTATTATTACCTCATTTCCTGCTACTGTAATATATCCTAAAAATGGCGATATTACTTCAACTAAAGATACTGATATTGAGACAGGGTTTTTTAATCCTGCTGGAATATTAAAGTCCTCTGGAGCCTTCCGAAAGGGAACTCCTTCAGATATAAACGCTTGTGATCAGTTTTATGTCTTATCACATCATACCGATCCTGAAAAAAACTGGAGTCAAAATGATGTCAATCTCATTTATGATTTCGTGACAACAGGAAGAAATGTTTGGATGGGATGTCATGATGTAAGTATTTCAGAAAATTTAAAGACAGATGGAAAACCGCATAATAAATTAAACTTTTTATCAAATGATGGGTTATTACCATACAAAGACACTTCTAACGGCAGTAATTCAGATATTTATACTTTCGAAGGGCCAACCCATGCAAACACTTTTAATAACTCCAATATAGTCTATGAAGAAGCTGCAGCTTCAGACCCAATAATGCAATTTGTTGGCGAAATACATGAAGCTTTTAATGGAAATTCAGAAAAAGTATTTCTCCCAAGACAACAAGGTTGGCGCGACTCCAGTACTATTGGTTTTTATGACCCTTCGCATTCAGATGTAAATGATCTTTCTCCAGGAAAAGCAGGTATTTTAGTTTATGGAAAAGCCTATGGAAATGCATCTTATGGCACAATTTTATATAATGGTTCTCATATAAGTAAGGCAAATGAAGGTAATACAGCACAATGGATTGGTGAAGCGAGAACCTTTGGTAATTTTTTACTTCAATCAGCCTTAGAATTAGGAACCACATTCAACGAGGATTTGCCACAAGATATGGTTGTTGAGTGCGATAATATTCCAGCTGCTGCAATTTTAACAGCGAATGGAGGTTGTGGCACCACAGCAACGGTAACTTATAACGAAGAACAACTCAAAACTGATTGTGATTCACAGTATATCCTTACAAGAACGTGGGTAGCCACAGACACATTGGGTAATACAACAACACATACACAAACAGTCACTGTTCAAGATACTACAGCACCAACTTTTAATGAAGAACTTCCTGCTGATATTACTGCTCAATGTGATAATGTCCCGGAACCTGCCGTACTAACTGCGTCTGATAATTGTGATACCACAATCAAAGTTTCTTTTGATGAAAAAACACTTGATTCAAATTGCGATTATAATTATATTCTTTATCGTACATGGACTGCCTCAGACTGTGCAGGAAATTCAATTTCTCACACACAAACAATTACTGTTCAAGATACTACAGCACCAACTTTTAATGAAGAACTTCCTGCTGATATTACTGCTCAATGTGATAATGTCCCAGAACCAATGGTTCTTACAGCAACCGACAACTGTGATCCTAATCCAGCCGTAACCTACAGTGAAGTCTTTAGAGAAGGAGTTTGCCCAAACACCTACTCCATTATTAGAATATGGACAGTGACCGATGCTTGTAGTAACACAACTCTACACAATCAAACAGTCACTGTTCAAGATACTACAGCACCAACTTTTAATGAAGAACTTCCTGCTGATATTACTGCTCAATGTGATAATGTCCCAGAAGAACAAACATTAACAGCTGCTGATAATTGTGGTGATGCAACAGTTGCTTTTAATGAAACAACAACTGATGGTGATTGCCCTGGTAATTATACAATCAATAGAACATGGACTGCTACTGATGCTTGTGGAAATACAACAACTCACAATCAAACAGTCACTGTTCAAGATACTACAGCACCAACTTTTAATGAAGAACTTCCTGCTGATATTACTGCTCAATGTGATAATGTCCCAGAAGAACAAACATTAACAGCTGCTGATAATTGTGGTGATGCAACAGTTGCTTTTAATGAAACAACAACTGATGGTGATTGCCCTGGTAATTATACAATCAATAGAACATGGACTGCTACTGATGCTTGTGGAAATACAACAACTCACAATCAAACAGTCACTGTTCAAGATACTACAGCACCAACTTTTAATGGAACACTTCCATTTTACATTAAAGCTGAATGTGACGACATACCAGAACCAACTATATTAACGGCCTCCGACAATTGTGGTGATGCTACAGTCACTTTTAGCGAAACGACTTCAGAGCGTTCTTGCCCTGTACTTTATGAAATCACTAGAACTTGGACAGCAACTGATTCATGTGGTAACACTACAACTCATACACAGAGAGTGGATGTCGAAGACCTTACTCCTCCCATAGTAACAACTGTTTATGACTCTGAAATATCTGTGTCATGTGCGGAAATCCCTGAAGTTCCGCAATTAGAATTTGAAGATGCTTGTTCATCAGAAATAAATATAGAATTTGAAGAAACATCAACTAATAATGGTACAACTGCTGATTACAATATTACACGTTTTTGGATTGTAACGGATGAGTGTGGCAATACTGAAGTATTTTCTCAAATAATTTTTGTGACTGTCGACGGGACAACTGGAGGTACTACCGATTTGTGTATTGAAGAGAATTTTGAGTTTGATTTATTCTCACTACTCAGTGGTGATTATGATCTTGACGGAACTTGGGAAGTAACTTCTAATAATGCAACAATCAGTGGTAGTTCATTCAACCCGTCATCGTTATTAGATTCGAATGGTAATTACACATTTGAGCAAGTACAAGACACTTATACTTTTGCATACACGTCTACTAGTAATTGCCCAACATCAACAGAGGTATCCATAACACTTAATGATCTTTGTAGAGCTTTACCTTGTGGTGATGAGGAAGGTGTTGAAATATCAAAAGCGGTCACTGCTAACGGGGATCAATGGAATGAATATTTTACAGTCACAGGTATTGAGGGTTGTGGTTTTACAACAGAAGTTGAAATATACAATCGTTGGGGTGCTCTAGTTTATAAATCAGTAGATTATCAGAATGACTGGAATGCATTCTCTCATGACAAATCTATCGGTGGCTCTGACAAAGTTCCCACGGGAACCTACTATTATATCGTAAAACTAAAAGATAGCGGATTGAAACCTTTTGCTGGTCCAATTTACGTTGCAACAAAATAAATTAACCTATCATGAAAAAATTTATAACGTTTAACATAATTGCACTGACTTTACTATGTGGCATGCCGACATTTGGTCAACAAATTCCCCAGTTTACGCAATATATGTTTAATACAATCTCGATAAATCCCGCGTATGCAGGGAGTAGAGAAACGCTGAGTTTGGTGGGGCTTCATAGAAGTCAATGGATTGGACTTGATGGAGGGCCGTCAACGCAAACATTTTCAATACATTCACCAATGAAAAATGAGAAGGTAGGCCTAGGCTTATCCTTTATCAATGACCAATTAGGCTTTGAAAACTTCTCTTATATTTATGGGGACTTCTCTTACACGATACAAGTTGGAGAAAAAACAAAACTTGCTTTTGGACTAAAAGCTGGCTTTACATCGTACAGTATTGATCAAGAATTGAGAGATGCAGAGCCAAATGACCCTGCTATCTACGGTATAGAAAATAGATGGAGTCCAAATATCGGAGCAGGTGCTTACTTACATGCAAATCGTTGGTACTTTGGTTTATCTACACCGCGAATATTAACTAGTAAATTTTCTGGATCAGAAGATTATGAGGCCCTCGAGAAAGTAGGATATTACGTTACAGGTGGTATTGTTGTGGATGTTAATAAAACCGTAAAGTTTAAACCTTCCTTTCTCGTAAAAGTAACAAATGGCGCTCCCCTCTCCTATGATCTCACCGGTAATTTCTTGTTTAATGATAAATTATGGCTTGGAGCAGCTTACCGTTTTAATGAATCTACAGGGGCATTTGGTGCAATTGCTGATTTTCAAGTGTCAAAACAGTTTAGAATAGGCTATGCATATGAACATCCTGATTCTGATATCAGACCTTACACTGGAGGAACTCATGAAATATTATTAATGTTCGAGGTATTCAAAAGTAAACGTGTTAAATCCCCGAGATACTTCTAAAATATAACTACGATGAAAACAAAATTATTTATTTACTTATTGGTATGGTCTGTAGCCTTCAGTTTTTCTCAAACTAAAGTCGCAGATACGTTTTTTGATAATTATGCCTATGTAAAAGCGAGTGAGTTATATGAACAAGCCGTAAATGATGGAGATGAAAGCATTCATGTTTTAACCCGTTTAGGTGATTGTTATTACAATAACTCAAACTCTCAAAAAGCTAGTATATGGTACAAACGTGCTTTTGATAAAAACATAAATGAAATTGACTCTGAATATCTCTTTAAATACATTCAGACACAACGAAGTTTAGGGAATTACAATGAAGCAGAAACATGGATAAAAGTATTTAAGGAGCGTCAAAGGTCGGATAATAGAGTGGCATCAGAAATTACTGATTTGAGTATATACAATACACTAGCCTCCACTGAGAGGGTATATGTTGATATTGTTAATTTAGACTTAAATACAGCCTATTCTGATTTTGGTGGTTATGAATACAACGGTCGCATGTACTTTGCATCCACAAGACCGAATGAAAACACGAATAATAAAAAACTTTATACTTGGAATGAGCAGCCCTTTTTGGATATTTATGAAACTTCCGTTAGTGAAACAAATGGCTTAAAAGAACACGGACCTTCAATACCTATCGATATCACTTCTATTAATACTGATTTTCACGAATCAACAATTGCGATAACTAATGATGGAAAAACTATCTATTTCACTCGTGATAACCTGAACAAAAGAAATAAATTAGACGCTGATAAAAAAGGAACAACTCATTTAAAAATTTACAAAGCTTCCTATAACAATGAGGTTTGGAAAGATATTGAGGAGTTGCCGTTTAACTCAGACGACTATTCAAATGGTCACCCAGCATTAAGTCCTGATAACACAAAACTTTATTTTGTTTCTGACCGATTATATAAAGGTATGGATGTGCAAACCGACATTTATGTTGTAGACATTTTAGATGGTGGAAATGATTACAGTGTGCCAAAAAACTTAGGCTCTTCTGTAAACACATCCGGCCGTGAAATGTTTCCATTTATAGCCAAGGATAGTACATTTTATTTTTCATCAGATGGATTTATTAATTTAGGATTGTTAGATATTTACAAATCAAATATCCTCAAGGCATCTAATGAAAAGCCTATTAATTTGGGAGCTCCGTTTAATAGCGGAAATGACGACTTTGCGTTTTATGTTAATTCAGAAACTGAAACAGGTTACTTCTCATCGAACAGAGATCAAGGTAAAGGTAATGACGACATCTATAGTTTTTCATCTTATGAGTGTGCACAAACAGTTAGCGGCGTTGTTAGAGATAAACAAAACAATTTACCTGTGGCCTTGGCGACTGTTGAATTAATTAATGAAGACGGAAAAATAATAAACCGTTTTAATACAGATTTATCAGGCTCGTACAGTTTTGAAGTGGCTTGCGTCAAAAATTACAGTGTTAGAGCAAGTAAACCAGATTATGATGACGATGTTCAAAGTTTTACGACAACAACGTTAAATAAGGATGTTCATACAGTCGATTTATTATTGGATTGTCCGTTGTGTGAAATCCCCTGTGAAATTGTAATTAACCCTATTTATTTTGATTTTGATAAATGGAATATTAGAACTGATTCCAAAGTTGACCTTGAGTTAATAGTTGATATCATGAGAAATCATCCTAAAATGAAAATTACAATAGAGTCGCATACGGATAGAAGAGGCTCCTTCAAATACAATGATAAATTATCGCAAAAACGTGCGTTATCTACTCGAGACTATATCGTGTCAAGAGGAATCCCAATAGAGCGTATTGTTAGTGCTCAAGGCTTTGGTGAACGTCAATTACTCATAAGTAATGAGGCAATTAATGCGATGGCGAGCAGAAAAGAAAAAGAGGTCGCCCATCAAAAAAATAGGCGCTCCTATTTCAAAATTGTAAACTGTAACGACAATTAAAAGTGTTTCAAAACTCAAACCAAAAAAGATCTTAACGTGATCCGGTGAATAAGCACACCTTTCTTATCTACAATGAAGTGTGTATATGCTTGTTAAAGAGATGGTTGTTTTAATCCGTGAAATATTTGTAATGTAAATCGAATCTGGGATAGAATAATTTGATATTTCAATACTGAGTATAGCGCTATTTTCAACAAAACGACACACAAGGATTCTACTTGCTTAACAATCTTATGAGAAAATATTAGATAAATAAGAGTTTAGCATCTATAACATCACAATAGAAAAGCATGTGAAACGGTAGTAATTTATATTGAATTACTATTTACATTACCTGTATAAAAAAGCCGCATACTCTTATGTATGCGGCTTTAATGCTATTAATCAATTATCATGTTATCACGTGAATGATGAACGCTCTTTATTTACTAATAAAAATATTGGTGTAATACCATCTCCCATCTTCATCCATTTCAGCAGAAATATCAAAATCTGTATAATCACCCTCGATAACGTTTTTATGACCTTCGCTATTTAGCCATGCATTTACTACAGATTCTGGAGTACTAAAAGCATATGCTACATTTTCAGCAACAGTCAGTGCTCCAACATTATTCATCAAATTATTTTTTCTTTGAAAGAAATTAGCATGTGAAACTTCATCATTCTCAATCATGTAATCAGTATGTCCATAAGCCTCAGCTTTTATGGTACTCATTCCATTTAAAGGTTGTAAACCGATGTTTATTCTATGACTGTTAATTAATTCAAGAACTTCCACTTCTATAGTCTTTGTTTGAGGTATATGTGAGTTTTGAATCGCTTCAATTTTGTCTTCTTCTATCACATCTGTTGAACAAGAGAATGACATTAAACTCAGTAACACCAGCGTAGGGAGTAGCGTAGGTAGTTTCATTTTGTAGGGTTTTTTTGATTTGGTTATTCAAATATATCCTCCTAACTAAAAGAAACTGTTAATAAAGTGTTAAATTCGATAAAGTGCATGCATTTCAACGAATATTTAACACTTTTTATCGATGAAATACATAAATATTAATTTTTTTAAGCTTTTTATCGTATTTATTATGCATTTAAACGATAAATAAATATTAAGCTAAAAATCTTATTTTAAGGGGCTAAACGTGTTATGATCCAATCAAACTTTTTGTTCAATGTATAACGAATTCTATCATGTAGTCGGTTCTCTCTGCCCTGCCAAAATTCAATCTCCACAGGCTTTACGATAAATCCTCCCCAATAGGATGGGCGCTCTATTTGTTTTCCAACATACTCTTTTTCCAGATCTTGCAGCCTATGCTCAAGCTCTTCCCTGTCTTTGACCACTTCACTTTGATTAGATGCGATCGCACCGAGCTGACTACCTCTTGGACGAGAATCGAAATATCCATCACTTAGATTTTCTGGGATTTTTTCTGCTTTGCCTTTAATTATGACCTGTCTTTCTGCAAAATTCCAGAAAAACGATAAACAGACATTTGGATTGTTTATAATTGATTTTCCTTTTTCACTTTTATAGTTGGTGTAAAAAATAAACCCCTCATACGTATATCTTTTTAGTAAAACTACGCGTCCTCTCGGATAGCCATCTAAGCCAATCGTTGCGATAGTCATCGCGTTTACTTCGTCTGCACTATTCGTTTGCTCCACCTCATAAAACCACTTTTGAAAAAGCTCAAGAGGATTTTCAGGAACATTTGCCTTAAGCAAGGCCCCTTTTTCATAAGACTTTCGATAACCACTTAAATCATTTTCCATATAAAAAATATTTATGTTATACTCTGTCAAATTTAAGACAATTGACATTTTCAAAAGAAAAAAGAGTTGTTAAATTAACGGCCCAAAAGACAATTAATATCAAACTAAAATTCGAAAACTTTACCATCTCTAGCTAATGCAACATTTTCAAAAATCTCTTTAGCTTCCAGTTTAAATTCATCAATAGAACCATATCGGGTAGAGTAATGTCCAATAATAAGCTTCTTCACATCAGCTTGTTTCGCAATTCTTGCTGCTTGTTTCGCTGTTGAATGTTTTGTTGATATTGCTAATTTAGCATGTTTTTCCAAAAATGTAGACTCGTGATACAACACATGAACATTTGCTATCATTGGAACAATAGACTCGTCAAACATTGTGTCACTGCAAAAGGCATAACTTAAAGGTTTTTTACCCTGAAACGTAACCTTTTCATTGTTTATTAATATTCCATCCTCATTAATGACATCTTTTCCTTGTTGTAATTTACTATAATAAGACATATCAATCTTCGCCTCTTCGATAGCCGTAATATTTAATTTACGATGATAATTCTTTTCTTTGAATAAAAACCCATTTGTGTAGATTCTATGCTTTAGTGGTACAGTATAAACTTGCACCTTATCATCCTCAAAAATACACTCTGAGCCTTTAGAACTTAATTCGTGAAAAATAAGCTTATAATTTGTCCAAGACTCTGACAACTTCATCTGTAGTGTTATAATTTCTTTGAGTCCTTTGGGACCATAAATATGAAGATCAGCTTCTCTTGTTAGTAACTTGAACGTTGAAATTAAACCTACAAGACCAAAAAAATGATCTCCATGAAGATGCGATATGAAAATATGTTTAATTCTTGAAAACTTAATTTTATTCAATCTTAATTGAACCTGTGTTCCTTCTCCACAATCAATTAAAAACAAATGATTTCTTATTTCCAATACCTGTGATGTTGGATTAGCATTCTTACGTGGAGTGGCACTATAACACCCTAAAATATTGAGCTTCAAAATTAAAAATCTAAGTCTCGTTCAATTTCTTCCATTTCTATGACATCATAAGCTTCTTGCATAGAAGGAACGATAAACAGCTCCTCTGGAATATCTTCAATCCTAATATGACTTGTTACAATCACAAATGATCTATTAGATGCCCGATGTCGATTAGAAATATGTACAAATTCTATTACATCTGATGACGTCAATGTTCGTGAACTAGTTAAACTGACAATCACGTTGTCATGCTCAAATCTAGTGTAAAGTATGGTGAGTTTTTTTACAAGTTCAATGATTGTAACTTTTTCTTGAGTTATGATCGAAATATTACCATCTTTTTCAAAAAACATAATCTATTGTTTAATTTTGGAGGCTAATAAATAGATAACAGCCATTCTAATAGCAACTCCATTTTGAACTTGGTCTAATATAATTGCTTGTTTTGAGTCAGCTACATCACTAGTAATTTCAACACCGCGATTGATAGGTCCTGGATGCATGATAGTAATTTCCTTATTTAGACTATTTAAAAGCTCCTTATTTACGCCATATTGTTGCTTATATTCTCTCGTTGATGGAAAATAACTTATATCCATACGTTCATTTTGAACACGCAACATATTGGCAACGTCACACCAGTTCAGAGCTTTCTTTAAATTAGTTTCAACTTGTACTCCCAATTCACCAATATATTTGGGTAATAAGGTCCTTGGGCCACAAACCATTACCTCAGCTCCTTGTAATTGTAACGCATAGATATTTGATAACGCAACACGACTATGCAGAATATCACCAACAATGACAACTTTTTTACCCTTCACTTCCCCTAATCTTTCTCTTATAGAATAAGAATCTAAGAGTGCTTGTGTTGGGTGTTCATGGGCGCCGTCACCCGCATTTATAATACTTGCATTTACATGCTTTGATAAAAAAATTCCTGCTCCTGGACTCGGATGTCGCATTACCACCATATCAACCTTCATTGATAAAATATTGTTCACAGTATCTATCAATGTTTCTCCTTTTTTTACCGATGACTGTGATGCAGAAAAATTGACAACGTCAGCAGACAATCGTTTCTCAGCCAATTCAAAAGATAATTTTGTTCTTGTAGAATTCTCAAAAAATAAATTTGCAATGGTGATATCCCTTAAGGAAGGTACTTTTTTAATTGGTCTATTGATAACTTCTTTAAAATGGTCTGCGGTTTCAAAAATGAGTTGAATATCTTGTTTATTCAAGTATTTTATTCCCAATAAGTGATTTACACTTAATTCGCTCATAATTAATTATTGATTAAATAAACTGAATCCTCACCTTCAAACTCAGCCCAATTCACTTTTACTTTTTCCTCATTTATAGCATCGACCTGTCTTCCACTGTAATCAGGCTGAATAGGTAGATGTCTGCTAAATCGTCTGTCAATGAGTGTTAATAATTCAATACCAATAGGTCTACCAAAAGACTGGATAGCTGTTAAAGCAGCCCTTATACTTCTTCCTGTATACAACACATCATCAATAAACACAACGTTTTTACCTTCAACCATAAAATTCATATCCGTAGTATTCGCCTCTAAAGGCTTATCACTTCTTCTAAAATCATCTCTAAAAAAAGTTATGTCAAGATGACCGAGTTTGATGTCTTTTTTATTGTAATTAGTAAGAAGCATGTTAGTAATGCGCTCCGCTAAAAACTTCCCTCTAGGCTGGATTCCAATTAAGACAGTTTCTGAAAAATCATCGTGGTTTTCAATAAGTTGACAAGTCAATCTGTGAAGAATAATGTTTACCTCTTTTTGATTTAGTAACACTTTTTGACTCATATAACTAACGAAGTGTATTTGCAGCAAAGTTAAGTTAAAAAATTAGGGTTTGCAATCGTTTTAATTATCAATAAAAAAGCCTCTCATTGATTGAGAGGCTTTTTAATTAAAATATAACGTTGGAAATTACTTTTTTCCATCCATTTTATCTTTAAGAGCTTGTAAGGCATCGTTCGCATCCCCTAATGTTGGTTTTGCTTCAGCTGCTTGAGCTTCAGCTTTCTTAGCCGCTGCCTTTACATTTTTAATCTCTTCTTCTCTAAATACTGCTGTATGCGAAGCTACAACACGTTTAAACTCTTTGTTAAATTCGATTATTTTGAATTCTGCCTCTTCTCCTTTTTTCAATTTTTTACCATCTTCTTTTTCAAGATGACGAGAAGGTATAAAAGCAACAATATCTTCATTAAATTCAACAGTAGCTCCCTTATCAACAATCTCTGAAATCTCTGCTTTATGCGTTGTATTTAAAGCAAAATCTTTTTCATATTTATCCCAAGGGTTGTCAGTAGTCTGCTTATGACCTAAACTTAGTTTACGCCCTTCAACATCTAATTCTAAAACCACCACATCTAAAGTATCTCCAACGGCGCAAAACTCGCTAGGATGCTTGATTTTCTTGGTCCAAGATAAATCAGAAATATAAATTAAACCATCAATACCTTCTTCTAGTTCAACAAATACTCCAAAATTAGTAAAATTCCTTACGACACCTGAATGTTTAGATCCAACAGGATATTTTTTTGTAATATCTGTCCAAGGGTCTTGAGACAATTGTTTGATACCAAGAGACATTTTACGATCTTCTCTGTCTAATGTAAGTATCTGTGCTTTAACTTTGTCGCCTACAGTCACAAAATCTTGCGCTGAGCGCAAGTGCGTAGACCATGACATTTCCGATACGTGAATAAGTCCTTCAACGCCATCTACAACCTCAATAAAGGCTCCGTAATCAGCAATAACTACAACTTTGCCTTCTACTTCATCACCAACCTTCACGTCTTCTCCTAGAGCATCCCAAGGGTGCTTACTCAACTGCTTAAGTCCTAATTGAATTCTAGATTTGTTCTCATCAAAATCAAGAATAACTACGTTTAATTTAGCATCAAGTTCAACGATTTCACTTGGGTGATTAATTCGTGACCATGATAGGTCTGTAATGTGAATTAAACCATCAACTCCTCCAAGATCCATAAATACACCATACGAAGTAATATTTTTTACGGTTCCTTCAAGTACTTGACCTTTTTCTAGCTGACTTATAATTTCCTTCTTTTGTATTTCAATATCAGCTTCAATAAGCGCTTTGTGAGACACTACAACATTTTTAAATTCATGGTTGATTTTAACAACTTTGAACTCCATAGTTTTATTGACATATTGGTCGTAATCTCTAATTGGCTTGACGTCAATTTGAGAACCAGGTAAAAATGCTTCAATTCCAAATACATCCACAATCATACCACCTTTGGTTCTGCATTTTACAAATCCATTGACGATTTCACCTGTATCGTGAGCATTATTTACGCGATCCCAAGCTTTTATGACTCTTGCCTTTCTATGCGATAAAACAAGTTGACCAGTTGCATCTTCTCTAACATCGATTAAAACTTCGACTTTATCTCCAATCTTGAGTTCAGGATTGTAGCGGAACTCATTCAAAGAAATGACACCTTCAGACTTTGCATTAATATCAATAATAACATCGCGATCTGTCATGTGAATAACTGTTCCTTCAACAACTTCATCATCTAAAGTGTCAACAAAATTTTCTGAAACTAATTTTTCAAATTCTTCTAATTGTTTGTCATCAACTGGGTCAATACCCTCTTCATAGTTATGCCAATTAAAATCTTTTAAGAATTGTTCAGGATTTACTTTAACTTCAGTGACTACTGGAGTGCTTTCGGTAACAGTTTCCGCGATTACTTCTACTGCTTTTTCTTTTTTTTCAGCCATTGCTGATTACATTTTGTATTCTGGATGCTTTCAGAAAATTTAAGCAGTTGCACACAGAAGTGTTATTATTTTACTTTTTAATCCTTTTTAATTTCTGATAATCTGCTAAAAAGGGATGCAAAAATACATATTAATAATAACAAAGCCTAATTATATAAACATCTACTTTAATCTATTTTATCACCGGCGTTTTGGCTTCCTAATTTGGCCTTTACTAAGTCCATGATTTTTTTATATTGTTGTTCCAATGTCAAAGTTGAATTATCAAAAATTACAGCATCTTTTGCTTGTATTAAAGGAGAATCATTTCTATTTGAATCAATATAATCTCTTTCTAAAACGTTGTTCAACACATCGTCATAGGTGACATTTTGATCTTGCTCAATAAGCTCCTGAAAACGTCTTCTTGCTCTAATTTCAGATGAAGCAGTCATAAATAATTTTAGTTCGGCTTGAGGAAAAACAACTGTTCCTATATCACGCCCATCCATAACTATGCCACCTTGTTTATTCATCTTTTGTTGCTCATGGACTAACTGACGTCTTATCTCAGGAGTCTCAGATACGCGACTAACATTTTCAGATACTTCCATGGTTCTAATATCACGCTCGACATTGACCCCATTTAAATAGATCTCTGCGTATCCAAGATTTTTGTTGAAAATAAACTTTAAATTAATCTTATTTAAATCTGAAATTAAATCATCAACATCTAATTGTTTGTCCTTAATGTAGTTTGACCTTAAGGCATAAAGTGTTACGGCTCTGTACATGGCACCTGAATCAACATAAACATATCCTAACTCTTTTGCTATTTGTTTGGCGATAGTACTTTTACCCGTTGATGAGTATCCATCAATTGCTATGGTTATTCTTCTCATTATTGTAAATCTATTTGAAGCCCAAAGAAACTCGCATTGGACGCACTAGAATATCTTGCATGGGTGTAACTAAAACGCATTTTATTAAGTTTAATTCCAATCCCAAAAGACAATCCAGAAAAATTTCGTTGTTCTAAAATACGTAATTCCTCTGCTCTTCTAAAATTGTATCCAATTCTTAAGTTGAATCCTCGATCTGGAAATAATTCTGCACCTAGAATTGCGTGTCTAATTACATTTGATAAAAAACCTACTTTATCTTCTGTTACATTTCCTTCTAAATCTGTTATCACTTGAGCTGGATTTGGAGCAGAAATTGGCCATTTTTGCAAGTTCTCAAACGTTAAATGCCAACGTAGCGGCATGTGCTGTAACGTTTGTGACAAACCGAAATTAATTTCTAATGGTAACCGCTCGTTAAGTCCTGCATAAGTGGTTATTTGGGTTCCCACATTTCTAATGACTAATGCTGCGTTAAAATCAAGATCCTCATTGATATAAATCAAACCAACATCTATAGCCATTCCGAAGGAAGTATATTGTTCTAATTTTGATGTAATAAATTTTAAATTCCCACCCAAATAAAAGTCTGAATAACCAATTTGACGGGAATATCCTAACGATATCGCTGTCTCATTCCCTGTAAACGCTCCGGTGGATATACCATTTTCATCATAACCATCAAAATCCCCATAATTGATGTAAGTGACTCCTGCATGAATTGTTTGTGTCCTTCTGTCCCAAGTGTAAGCGTAGGCCGCAGTTCCATAACCAATGTCTCCCAAATAACTTGAATAGTTTAGAGCAAGTTGATTGTCCATGGATACATTAATCGCTGCTGGATTATACAAACCTTGAGTTACGTCATAATCAACGTTTGTCAAAACCTTACCTCCTAATGCCGCCTGTCGCGGAGAGGATATTAAATTTAAAAATTGGTAGGTCGCCTCGCCGCCTAATTGTGAAAAGGATATTTCGTGACATGCACAGATCAAAAAAATAACAATCGTTTTTTTCATGCCATTATCATCAAAATTGTGTTAGATTTAATTTAAAACAACCTTAAGTACTTCATTGAAGTTCAAAAAAGCAATGTAATTAAATCTATCTTAAAACGATAACATTGATTTTTTATTTTTAGATTATTACAAATCATGAAATTTATTTTCAGTTTTGTTACAATATTTTTGCATTTTTCACAGACTGAGAGGTTATTGCTAAACTAACCACCTCACTCATATCTGAGACGTAATGGAACGTTAGACCTTTGAGGTATTCATCCTTAATTTCTTTGATGTCTCTTTCATTTTCAACACACAAGATAATTTCTTTGATTTTAGCGCGTTTCGCTGCTAAAATCTTCTCTTTTATCCCACCAACAGGCAATACTTTACCTCGAAGAGTTATTTCCCCAGTCATCGCTAGACTCTTTTTAACTTTACATTGCGTAAATAGTGAGACCAATGATGTTAACATGGTTACACCTGCACTTGGTCCATCTTTTGGCGTTGCTCCTTCCGGAACATGAATATGCACGTTATATGTGTCAAAAACGTCTATATTTATATCAAATTTATCTGCATTTGCTTTGATATATTCCATCGCTATTGTTGCAGACTCCTTCATTACTTTACCTAAATTACCTGTAATAGTCATGGTTCCTTTTCCCTTTGATAATATAGATTCAATAAATAAAATATCACCTCCAACACTTGTCCAAGCCAATCCAGTCACTACCCCTGCTACCTCATTGTTTTCATATTTATCGCGCTCAAGCTTAGGACCACCTAAAACTTCAATGATATCGTTGTTAGTGGCTTTTATATTGTAATTTTCTTCCATGGCAATATTTTTTGCTGCATGACGCACCATTTTTGCCAATTGCTTTTCCAAACCACGAACACCCGATTCTCTCGTGTAACCTTCAACAATTTTTTCAAGTTGTGGCTTTCCAATTTTCAGATGGTCTTTATTGAGCCCATGTTCTTTTAATTGTTTCGGCAATAAATGTCTTTTTCCAATCTCAACTTTCTCCTCTATGGTGTAACCTGTAACATTGATAATTTCCATTCTGTCTCGTAATGCTGGTTGAATAGATGCTAAACTGTTTGAGGTCGCAATAAACATCACTTTAGACAAATCAAAACCCATTTCTAGAAAATTGTCATAAAATTCAGAATTTTGCTCTGGATCTAACACCTCCAACATTGCAGAAGATGGGTCACCCTGGTGTGAGTTTGATAATTTATCAATTTCATCAAGAACAAATACTGGATTTGAGGTTCCTGCTTTTTTTAAGTTTTGTAAAATACGGCCTGGCATTGCACCAATGTAGGTTTTTCGATGACCTCTAATTTCTGCTTCGTCTCGCAAACCACCTAAAGACATTCGAATGTATTCTCGCCCTAGCGCTTCAGCAATAGATTTCCCCAAGGAAGTCTTACCAACGCCCGGAGGGCCATACAAACATAAAATTGGTGATTTCATGTCATTTCGCAATTTTAAAACGGCCAAGTATTCAATAATTCTTCTCTTTACATCATCTAGTCCAAAATGGTCACGATCTAAAATTCTCTTTGCTCTTTTTAAGTCAAATTTATCATTACTAAATTCATTCCATGGTAAGTCTAAAAAGAGGTCCAAATAATTTCTCTGTATCGAATATTCAGACACTTGAGGATTCATTCTTTGCATTTTAGACAATTCTTTATGAAAGTGCTCTTTTATCTTTTTATCCCATTTTTTGGATTTAGCGCGTTGTTTCATTTCATCAATTTCTTCTTCATAACTCACGCCTCCAAGCTCTTCTTGAATAGTTTTCATTTGCTGATGAAGAAAATATTCTCTTTGCTGCTGACTCATATCATTTTGCACTTTTGATTGAATGTCATTTTTAAGTTCCAGTTTTTGAAACTCAACATTCATGTACTTTAATGTTTCAAGTGCTCGCTCTTGTAAATCATTTGTTTCGAGTAGTTTTTGTTTTTCATCAACGGACAGATTCATGTTAGAGGAAACAAAATTTACTAAAAATGAGTTACTCTCAATATTATTAATAGCGAAAGATGCCTCACTTGGAATATTTGGACTTTGTTTGATGATTTGAAGAGCTAAATCTTTAATCGAATCAATAATTGCTGAAAACTCCTTTCTGTTTTTAATAGGAGTGCTTTCAGCTACTTCGCTTATAAGCGCATTTATGTATGGTTCTTCGCTTATCACCTCAGTTATTTGAAATCTTTTTTTCCCTTGAATGATAACCGTTGTGTTGCCGTCAGGCATTTTTAATACTTTTAATATTCTCGCCACAGTGCCAGTGTCATTAATATCCTTGGCTCTGGGGTCTTCAACCGTTTCATCCTTTTGCGAGACAACCCCAATAACCTTAGTTCCTTTATTCGCATCATCAATGAGCTTGATCGATTTGTCACGCCCTGCTGTAATAGGAATGACAACACCAGGAAATAAAACAGTATTTCTTAATGAAAGTATGGGTAATGTCTCAGGAAGTGATTCAGAGTTAATTTCTTTCTCGTCTTCAGTCGTCATTAGTGGTATCAATTCAGAATTTTCATCAAATTCTTGAAATGACAAATTGTCAAGAGTTGTAAATTTTGATTTTGCCATATAAGTTATAAGTCATTCTGTCATTTAAACAGATTTATATTTTCTTTTATTTTCTTTTAATCCAGCTTTTTACCCTTAAAATGATTTTTTAAACACGTAAACAGCTATTCATATAAACACTAGTCCAATTGTTGTGCCAACATGATTAATTTTCAGTTAAAAAAACAAGTAGATTAAATCTTTGTAACAATATATCATTTGGCACGTCTTACAACTAAACTTAATGAAGGGGTATTGGTATCAGTTAAAGTAAACTAAAAAAATCCCAATTGTAATTAAAAATATTGTCATGATCAAGCTAAGTGTATTTGTTGGATTTTTTTTATTGAGTTCTTGTTTAAATACTGCGTGGTATCAAAACGACAAGATTAATGGCAATGGTGACTTAATTTCAGAAATCAGAGATATTGGAACTTATAACAGTATATCATGTGCAGGAGCTATCAACTTTATTGTGGTTCCTGATGCTGTTGGTCATATTGAAATTGAAGGAGAATCTAATCTATTAAAATATGTCATTACTGAAATTAAAAACGAAAATCTTATTGTAAAGATTGAAAAAAACAAGAGTTTAATCTCAAGCTCTGGCATGGCCCTAAAAGTTATCATTCCGTGTAACAATAGTTTGGATAAAATCTCTTTGGCAGGGTCGGGCGATTTATGGAATGATGGTAAATTAATTACATCAAATCTTGATGTCTCTTTAGCGGGTTCAGGTGATATTAGTTTAGATATTGACACCGCAAATATGAATATAAGCTTGGCAGGTTCGGGTAACATTACGTTGAAGGGAACTACGAATAATTTAAGTGCTAATTTAGCAGGATCGGGAGACATTCATAGTTTTAATTTAGAAACCAATCATGCTGTGGTATCAGTGGCTGGCTCAGGAGATATTGAGGTTGTGAGCAACGAAACCTTAAAAGCTAGGGTGTCAGGATCAGGAGATATTCAATATAAAGGGAATCCAATTGAAAAAGATTCAAAAGTATCGGGTTCAGGAAACATTTTCAATTAATTCAAGCTGTTTTATCCTCTGTTATCTAACAAATTTATTTCCTTTGATTGTAAATAATACTAACAAGGCTAAGAAAAAGAATATTGCTAAAAATAATACTGACCATTGCATCGAATTAGTAATGGCTACTAAAAAGCCAAATACAAACATTCCTAAAACAATGGCCGTTTTTTCTGTGACATCATAAAAGCTAAAGTAGGTAGCATGATCTTCCGTATCTGGTAATAGCTTAGAATAGGTAGAACGTGCTAGTGATTGTGTCGCTCCTAAGACAAAACCAAGAACACCACCTAAGATGTAAAAATAAATATCAATATTCTCTTGATTTTTGTCTAAACTAAAAGCAATAAAACAAACCACAGCCCATATAACGAGTGTTAATTTCAAAGTTGTGATATTGCCTAATTTATTGGACAGTCTTGAAAAAACAAACGCACCAACTATTGCAACAATTTGAACTAACATGATCGTTAATATTAAATTAAACGATGGTAAACCCAACTCCTCACTTCCAAAAATACCTGCCATCAAAACAATCGTTTGAACTCCCACACTAAAAAGAAAAAAAGATATCAAAAATCTTTTGAGCTGCTCATACCTAACAAGCTCATGAAACACCTTTTTCAATTCACGAAAACCTCTCCATATGTAATCTTTTTTAGGCTTGTGATTGTAGACGTTGTTCGGTAAGCGTCGGTATGCAATTTGAGCGAACCCCAACCACCATAATCCTACCAACACAAAAGTGATTCTTGAACCATATGCCTTATCTAGCAAACCAAAAACACTTGTTTCTATCAAAATCAAACTTATAATCATGAGAATAATTGATCCCGTATATCCGTAGATAAAACCTTTTGCGCTGACGTTGTCTTGTTGTTCAGGATACGCGATTTCAGGTAAGTAGGCATTGTAAAACACAATACTTCCCCAGAAACCAACGCTTGCTGTAGTTGTAAATAGCAAAGCCACCCAGAGAGTGGATTCGTCTTTGAAGAAAAATAAACACATTACTGAGATTGAACCCAAAACGCAAAAGAATTTTAAAAACTTTAATTTATTACCAACATAATCGGCAATTCCAGAGAGTATTGGTGAAATAAAGGCAACAATTAAAAAAGAAAAAGACAAGGTGTAATCATAAAGTGTTGTCGGATTCCATAGAACCCCTAAAAATGAAATATCTCCATTTACATCTGAAAAACTTGACGTGAGCGTACTGTAGTAAATTGGAAACACAGCTGTACTAATCACCAATGAATATACAGAATTTGCCCAATCATAAAATGCCCATGCATTAAGTAAGCCTTTGTTTCCTTTTTTTATTAATGTCATAATTTCGCGGTGCCTAAAAATTGGTCGAGTTCCAAATTAGTCATTTATTTGTTACTGACATGTTTTTCTTAATCAAAACTAGTTATTCCAAATTTCTTTGCCTCATTCTTTGCTTTTTGAATACCTTTCGTAAGATTATCTATTCGTGTATCATTTGAAGGATGTGTACTTAAAAATTCAGGGGGAGCTTCACCTATTTTTGAGGATTTCATTCGTTTCCATAGTTCAGGAGCTTCAGAGGGATCATAACCCGCCACAGCCATAATAAGCAGTCCTATTTCATCTGCTTGGGATTCATGGCTTCGGCTAAATGGTAACATCCCACCCACAGATGTCACAATACCAAACGATTGATTAAATACACTTCGAGAAGATTCGTCATTGATGGCGACGTTTCCTGCCATTGCTAATCCAGACTGAATATAAGCTGCACTCATACGCTGCTGACCATGATTGGCTAACGCATGTGCAACTTCATGCCCCATGATTGTTGCTATTCCATTTTCATTTTTAGCTATTTCTAAAATTCCTGAGTAAAATACAATTTTACCGCCAGGCATACACCAAGCATTTATTAAAGTATCATTTACTAAATTATACTCCCACCTGTAATCTTTTAAATAATCTTGATAACCATTTGCATTTAACCACTTCTCTGCAGCACTTGAAATACGTTTACCAACGCGACGAATCATTTTTGAATTGGCAGTATTAACAATCACATCATGCTCTTTTAAGAATTGGTCGTATTGTAAAAATGCAGATGGAAATAAACTGGCATTAGAAACAAAAGCCATGGTTTTTTTTCCAGTAAATGGGTTAGTCGCACAACCAATCATTAGTACCGAAATAGCAATCAGTATAAAGGGTAATTTAACATTCATTAAGTGTTTTGTGTTTTATTAAATTAATTTATTTAAAAGTAATTATTAATTTTGTCATAAAGAACATTTAAAAATTTTATTGCAGAATAAAAATGATAAAATTTTTGAGAAAAATTCACCTATGAAAAACACTTTAATTACCCTAATTGCCCTCCTATTGTTAAGTTGCAACGGTACGGCGCAAAAAAACGATTCCAAGGAAGTATTTTCTATCATAAAAACGAATGATCAATGGAAAGCTCAATTAAATGAACTGGAGTATTATGTCCTAAGACAGGCCGGAACCGAGCGTGCATTTTCAAGCCCGTTAGATAAAAATTACAGTGAAGGCATTTATTTATGTGCTGGATGTGACACTCCCTTATTTAAAAGTGATGATAAATTTGACTCTGGTTCAGGATGGCCAAGCTTTGACAGAGCAATCCCAAATAACGTAAGTTATTCAGTAGATTATAATATAGGTTATGCAAGAACTGAAGAACATTGTTCTAATTGTGGTGGGCATTTAGGACATGTATTTGATGACGGGCCAAAGAAAACAACAGGTAAGCGTCACTGTATAAATGGAGCAGCTTTAAAGTTTGTTTCAATGAATAAACAACAATAATTTGATGTATCAGAATATGCTTTAATTTATCAATTTCAATGTATTTATTCCATTTTGGTTTTGTAAATTTGAAGCTTGAAAATCGACTAATAAAAATCTCATGAATAAATTTGATGTCATTGTTTTAGGTAGTGGACCTGGAGGTTACGTAACCGCTATAAGAGCCTCTCAATTAGGATTTAATACAGCCATTATAGAAAAAGAAAACCTGGGAGGCGTGTGCCTAAACTGGGGGTGCATACCGACTAAAGCTTTACTGAAATCGGCACAAGTTTTTGAGTATTTGAAACATGCTGGAGACTATGGTCTTTCTGTTGAAAATGCCGATAAAGACTTCGATGCTGTTGTTAAACGTAGTCGTGGGGTTGCAGATGGCATGAGTAAAGGTGTTCAGTTTTTAATGAAAAAAAACAAAATCACAGTCATTAACGGTTACGGAAAAATCAAATCAGGAAAAAAGATTGATGTTGATGGGTCCGAGTATAGTGCAAATCACATCATCATTGCCACAGGGGCACGTTCTCGTGAGTTGCCTAGTTTACCACAAGACGGTAAAAAAGTTATTGGTTACAGAGAAGCCATGACACTCACTAAACAACCCAAAAAAATGATCGTGGTTGGTTCTGGAGCTATCGGAGTTGAGTTTGCCTATTTCTACAACTCAATGGGAACTGAAGTAACAATTGTTGAATATTTACCGAAAATTGTTCCTGTTGAAGATGCTGATGTTTCAAAACAATTAGAACGCTCTTTTAAGAAAAGTGGTATTAAAATTATGACATCTGCTGAAGTAACTAGTGTTGATACTTCAGGTAAAGGTGTAAAAGCGACTATAAAAACAAAAAAGGGTGATGAAATTCTTGAAGCTGATATTGTACTCTCAGCTGTTGGGATTAAAACTAATATCGAAAATATTGGTCTTGAAGATGTTGGTATTGTCACTGACAGAGATAAAATCTTAGTCAACGATTACTATCAAACTAATATCCCCGGTTATTATGCTATCGGTGATGTTACTCCAGGACAAGCCCTAGCCCACGTTGCGTCAGCTGAAGGTATTTTGTGTGTTGAGAAAATTGCTGGGCAACATGTTGAAGCATTAGATTATGGAAATATTCCTGGTTGTACATATTGCTCACCAGAAATTGCGAGTGTTGGGTTAACAGAAGCTCAAGCAAAAGAGCAAGGATTTGACATTAAAGTAGGAAACTTTCCTTTTTCCGCGTCGGGAAAAGCGAGTGCTGGAGGACACAAAGAGGGCTTTGTAAAAGTCATATTTGACGCCAAATATGGAGAATGGTTAGGTTGTCATATGATAGGTGCTGGAGTCACTGATATGATTGCTGAAGCTGTTTTAGGAAGAAAACTTGAAACGACAGGACATGAAGTCTTAAAAGCGGTGCATCCTCACCCAACAATGAGTGAAGCTGTGATGGAAGCAGTTGCCGCAGCCTATGGTGAAGTCATACATTTATAACTCAAAATTAATATCAGCAAAAAAGCGCCTCATTTGAAGCGCTTTTTTGCTTTATGAACTTTATTGTTATATGAAGTTTTGAATCGCCAACTCGTAACTTTTTAATCCAAAACCTAAAATCACACCTTGTGCGTGTGGTGCTATAAAGGATTGATGTCTAAACTCTTCTCGATTAAGTGTATTGGAAATATGTACCTCAATAACCGGAGTCTGTATAGCCTTTACAGCATCACCAATACCCAACGATGTGTGAGTATACGCTGCTGCATTTAAAATAATACCATCATAACTAAACCCAACATCTTGTAATTTGTCAATCACTTCTCCCTCGATATTTGATTGATAATAATCCAAACTTATTTGAGGATACCTCTTTACCATACCATCAAAAAAATCATCAAAAGATAAGCTACCATAAATATCAGGCTCTCTCTTTCCCAGCAAGTTTAAGTTTGGTCCGTTAATGATTATAACTTTTTTCATAGGTCAAATGTATCAAAAATTATTAATGAAAACTTTAAAAATCTCTGTATTATTATGTAGTTTACACCGTTATATACACAAATCAAAAAATTTGAATCTATTGTCTATTGATGAATTGGGAACAAGCGATACAAGATTATTCTAATTATTTAAAACTCGAAAGAGGTCTTTCAAATAATTCTATTTCAAGTTACTCATTGGATATTAGAAAACTTGTCTCATATGTACATGATTTGAGACTAAATATTAATCCAGATAAAATAGAAATACAGACTGTTCAGCAATTTATTTACCATAGTGCCAAATCCATAAATCCGAGGAGTCAATCAAGGCTCATATCAGCCTTACGAGGATTTTTTGATTACTTGATTTTTGAAAACTATATGACGATAAATCCGCTAGAGTTAATAGAATCTCCTAAAATTGGAAGGAAATTACCAGATACATTATCTATTGAAGAAATTGACACATTGATCTCTTCAATAGATCTCGGCACACCACAAGGTGAGCGTAACAGAGCAATTATTGAAACTCTTTACAGCTGCGGACTTCGTGTTAGTGAATTAACAAATATTAAAATTTCTGATTTATTTTTTGAAGAAGGCTTTATTAAAGTTACTGGTAAAGGCAATAAGCAACGCTTTGTACCCATAAGCTCTCTAACTCAAAAATATATTGAGTTATACAAAGACGATGTTCGTCCTCATGTACCAATTGTAGAAGAACACCAGGATACTTTATTCTTAAACAGACGTGGAAAACAACTTACAAGAGCCATGATTTTCACTATTGTAAAGCAATTGACTGCAAAAGCAGGTATAAATAAAATTATTTCACCACATACATTTAGGCATTCTTTTGCCACTCATCTCCTTGAAAATGGAGCAGATTTGAGAGCTATTCAATTGATGCTTGGACATGAAAGTATTACAACAACTGAGATTTATATGCATGTTGATAAATCTCATTTGAGCAAAGTCATAAATACCTATCATCCTCGAAAATAAAAAAGCATCCAGAAAACTGTATGCTTTTAAATTCACTAATTTTTGTAAGTTATTTCGCAATATTTACTGCTCGCGTTTCTCTAATCACAGTGACTTTTACTTGACCAGGATACGTCATATCAGTTTGGATTTTTTGAGATATTTCAAAAGATAATTGTGATGCTTTATCATCATTGACTTTTTCGCTTTCAACGATGACCCTTAATTCTCTTCCTGCTTGAATTGCATAAGCTTTTTTGACGCCTGTAAAACCGAAGGCAATGTCTTCAAGATCTTTTAAGCGTTGAATATAAGAATCTAATACTTGACGTCGTGCGCCTGGGCGAGCTCCTGATATCGCATCACACACCTGAATGATTGGTGATAATAGTGACACCATCTCAATTTCATCATGGTGAGCTCCGATAGCATTACAAACTTCTGGCTTTTCACCGTGCTTTTCTGCCCACTGCATCCCTAAAATAGCATGAGGAGTCTCCATATCAGCTTCAGCATCCGGAACCTTACCTATATCATGTAATAATCCTGCCCGTTTTGCCAATTTTGAATTTAACCCAAGTTCTGCAGCCATTACACCACAAAGTTTTGCGACTTCCCGGGAGTGCTGTAATAAGTTCTGACCATAAGAAGATCGGTATTTCATACGTCCAACCATTTTAATCAATTCAGGATGCAAACCATGTATTCCTAAATCAATAACCGTTCGCTTTCCGACTTCGATGATCTCTTGATCAATTTGTTTTTTGGTTTTTTTGACTATCTCTTCAATTCTTGCAGGATGAATTCGGCCATCTGTAACCAATTTGTGTAGTGATAAGCGTGCAATTTCTCTTCTTACAGAATCAAAACAAGAGAGAATAATTGCTTCAGGTGTATCATCAACAATAATTTCAACCCCTGTAGCTGATTCAATAGCTCTAATATTGCGCCCCTCACGACCAATTATCCTTCCTTTTACATCATCAGATTCAATATTAAATACAGAGACACAATTATCAATAGCCTCCTCAGTACCGATTCTTTGTATCGTATTTATAATGATTTTCTTTGCATCTTGTTGAGATGTCATTTTGGCTTCTTCCATCTTATCCCGAACATAAGCCATAGCATCGTTTTTAGCCTCACCTTTCAAAGATTCTATGAGTTGTTCTTTGGCGTCTTCAGCAGATAGCCCAGAAATCACCTCTAGTTGTTGTACTTGACTTTTATGCAATTTTTCTAACTCCTCTTTTCGCTTGTCCAGATAAACTATTCTCTTATTGTAGTCATTGATTTTGTTCTCAACATCCACATTTAATTTTTTTGATCTTGCTAATTCAGATGATGTCTGAGACTCTTTATCTCGGGTTCGCTTTTCAGCTTCAGCCATTTTCTTATCTCTATTGAGTATCACCTTTTCATGTTCGGACTTTAATTCAATAAATTTTTCTTTTGCTTGAAGAATTTTGTCCTTTTTAATAGTTTCTCCTTCATGATTAGCCTCTTTTATGATTGAAGCTGCTTCATTTTTTGCAGTTTTCACTAATTTGGAAGCATTATTTTTTTCTTGATTTTTAGCTATTATAAATCCAATTACAAAACCTAATACAATACCTCCAACAATCAATACAATTGTGTTCATTTCCATGTTATCCCAGTTAGTTAAAAAAAAAGCCTACAAAAGCTGAGGTTTTGTATGAACTCCTTAAAAACAAGTTTAAGGCTAACAAGCTGATCAAGTATCTGCTCAAAGACAGCACGCTTTTACAACTTTAACTCACCTTTTTTAAAGAATTAACGTTGAGTTCATCAAAAAAATAACTAATGTAGGCAGTAACCTTTATTATGTTTAAAAGAACTTAAGAGCCTAAATACTCTCCCAATAAATGATTCATAGCATTGAGCTTTTCTTCAACTTCTTCATTTAGATATTCGGTATCTATTGCTTTCTGTTCCTTTTGAGATGCAAATTGCAATGCACACATGGCTAAAACATCTTGTTTGTCACGAACAGAATAGCTTTGCTCAAATTGTTTAATCATTGCATCAATTTTCTGAGCAGCTTTACGTAATCCCTCCTCTTGCTTTGAGTCAATAGTCAACGGATATACCCTGTTGGCTATTGAAAGTTTAATTTTTAGCTTTTCTGACATTTATACGCTGCATTTACTCTGATAACTGAGAAATACAATGATCAATCTCCCTAATTAACGTGTTTATTTTGAGCTTTGCTTCTCTTTTACTTTCATCACTGCCAAGAATTGAATTCGCAAATTTGAGTGATTCGTATTTTTCTTCCCAAGAACTAATGATAGCGTCTTTTTGCATCACTTTTTGTTGAACAGATTTCATATCTGCTTGTAGTTGGACATTTTCTTTTTGTAACACTTCAACTCGGTTCAAAATTTTGTTGATTTTGCCCTCAAGTGAATCGACAATAGACTCAATACTACTCATTTGTGCTATTCAATACTTATAACACAAAGTTAACATACCAAATCTTAAATAACAATTCTTTTGAACTAAAATTTAAAACACGCACATTATCAAGTGATTACAAGTTTTTTAAGGGTTGTAAACTAAAGGCTTTGCCAGTTAATAACAATTTAATATTTTTACATTTAAGATTAGTAATTCATGAGGCAATTTCACTTTTTATTGTTGTTTTTTCTAGTTCAAACTTCCATTGCACAAAACCCTTATCCTCAAGATTATTTTAACAGCCCCCTTGATATAAATTTGGTGCTATCTGGCACATTTGCAGAGCTAAGGTCCAATCACTTTCATTCTGGTCTAGATATCAAAACACAACACCGAGAAGGCCTCAATATCTATGCTGCGGCAAAGGGCTATGTAAGTCGTATTAAAATTTCTCATTTTGGTTATGGTAAAGCGCTGTATATAACACATCCTAATGGCTACACCACCGTTTACGCTCATTTAAAAAAATTTGCTCCCATTATTGAGGCTTATGTCAAACAAAGACAATACACAACTGAAAGTTTTGAAATTGAACTTTTCCCCGATATTAATTCCTTACCTATTAATACTAGTGACATTATCGCCTATTCCGGCAATACAGGAGGTTCGGGTGGGCCTCACTTACATTTTGAAATAAGAGACAAACAAGAAAGACCAATGAATCCTATGCTTTTTGGCATTGATATCCAGGATTCAAAAAAACCTCAAATTGCATCAATATACGCCTACCCAATTGGTAAAAATGCCCATGTTAATTTGAAAAAAGAAAAGACAGAGCTACGTTTAAAAAAACATAAAGATGATCGATACTCTATTGAAAACATTCAAGCTTTTGGTAAAATAGGATTTGGAATTGAAACCTTTGACAGACAAGATTTAGCAGCAAATAAAAATGGAGTTAGTAATATTCAAACTCATTACAACGGTAATAAAAATTTTGAACTCGATTTTAAACGATTTTCATTTAATGAAACAAAACATTTGAATCGATTAATTGATTATGAATATTATCAAAATAAAAAGTCTCGAATACAAAAATTATTTATTGAACAAAATAATCCATTGAGCCTCTACAAGAACCATATTGATAATGGTTATTTACACATTGAGGATAGCACCGCGTCTGTTTACAAAATACAGATAAAAGATTATCACGGAAATAACACATGGGTCACTTTAAATATCAATGGGGTCAAAATTGATTCTTTGAAAAATTCAGTGTCAAAAACAACTGATTTTTTTATTCAAGCCAATCAAGCAACAAGCTTAGAAAAAGAAAACGTATCTGTTTCCATACCGGCTAACACATTTTATGATGATTTTTTTATTGATTTTAATGTCGTAAATGATACTCTAACGCTTCATCAAAATGTCGTAGCACTTCAAAAAAATCTCATTATAAATTTTGATATTAGTGGTTACAATAACGTTGACAAGAATCAATTATTTATTGGTCGGCTTTCAAAATATGGTAAAAAACTTTATTACGTCTCTGCGATGAAAAAAAAGAATGTTATCACTGCATACACTAAAACACTTGGTACATACACTATTGGTATTGATAATGATAAACCAATTATTGAGCCCTTTAATTTTTTCAAAGGTAAATGGCTAAGTAAATACCGCTTTTTAAAACTAAATATACGTGATGAAACCTCAGGAATCAAAAGCTATAGAGCTACCATCAATGGCAACTGGGTATTGATGGAGTACGATTATAAGAAAAATATGCTGACTTATGATTTTAATGACGGAATGAAGACAAATGAGACCAAGTATAAATTAAAAGTAATTGTAATTGATAATGTAGGAAATAGTTCTACATTTGAAACAGATTTTTACAGAAAATAAAAACACGGACTATTGAAAATTTATTCATTCTTATTTAAAATTGTAGTTTTACTTTTACCTATATGGGGACTCGCGCAAACAGCGACCCTAAAGGGTGTGGTTCTAGATGATAGTGAGAATCCAATTGAAAGTGTTAATATCATCGCAAAATCATCTGGTACGATTACTAATTTAAATGGATTTTATCTTTTTAAAATTCCATCAAATCAAGATATTCAAATTGAGTTTACACATATAAACCATAAAAAAGTACTAGCTACTTTTAATTTAAAAAATGGTGAAACGTTTGAATTTAATCCAATTATGAGCTCAGATATTGAACAAATATCTGTTGTGGTTGTGAACGGAAATCAACGAAAACAAGTGGAAGGAATTACCACTATTGATCCACAACTTATTAGAACTATTAAAGGTGCCCAACCCGGTATTGAAAACCTATTAAAAACCTTGCCTGGTGTCAACATTTCTAATGAATTAAGCACACAATATTCTGTGCGAGGAGGTAATTTTGATGAAAACCTTGTTTACGTCAATGAAATAGAGGTTTATCGGCCCTTTTTAATTCGTTCAGGTCAGCAGGAGGGGTTAAGCTTCGTGAATTCCAATATGGTTCAAAATGTCGCGTTCTCAGCAGGTGGATTTCAAGCTCAATATGGGGATAAATTATCCTCTGTTTTAGATATTACATACCGCAATCCTCTCAATATTGGTATTCGTGCTGATATGAGTTTACTTGGAGGAAGTGTTACTTATGAAACAATTTCAAAGGATACCAAATTTTCAAGTATCACAGGGCTGCGATACAGAGACAATAGCTTGCTTGTTAAAGCTAAAGAAACAGAAACAAATTACGATCCAAAATTTGGTGATGCTCAAGCATATCTTACTTATAAATTTTCAGATAAATTTCATTTGAGTTTTCTTGGAAATGCGTCTATCAATAAATATAATTACGAACCTAAAACAAGACAAACTAATTTTGGTACTCTTGAAAACCCATTAGCGTTATTGGTCTTTTATGAGGGACAAGAAAAAGATGCATATCAGACTTATTTTGGTGCTTTCAAAGGAACTTATTTCGCAAATGATGATTTGACCTTAAAATTAATAACATCTGCATACCATACAACGGAAGAAGAATATTTTGATATTCTTGCACAATACAGACTCGGTGAGGTGAATAGTAGTATCGGTGATGAAGACTTGGGTGAAGTTGAGTTTTCAGAGGGTATTGGAGGGCAACTGAATCATGCGAGAAATGATTTAGATGCGCTCATTGTCAATGTTGAACACAAAGGAGATTTGAGTTTAAAAGACGATAGTAATCTCAAATGGTCTATCAAATACACCCATGAAGATATTCGAGATCGTATTGTTGAATGGGAAGTTATTGATTCAGCAGGATTTTCAATAAATCCACCCAATATTGATGCCTTTAATGAACAACCTTATTTGGCCTATGAAGGCCCGCTAGTTGCTTTCAAAGATATACGAGCAACCAACAACACTCAAATCGATAGATTACAAGGTTATGTGCAATGGAGTAAGCGCACAAGTCTCAATAAGAACGAACTTTTTTATAATGTGGGTGTAAGAGCCCATAATTGGATTGTAAATGGTACTAATATCACCAGCAAAAGTCAAGTTGTTGTTAGCCCTCGCTTTCAATTAGCATTGAAGCCAAACTGGGACAAGGATATGCTTTTTAGAATGAGCGGTGGTTTGTATTACCAGCCACCTTTCTACCGAGAACTAAGAGATAGTGATGGCGTTGTAAATAGTCAAGTAATGGCACAAAAATCAATTCATCTTGTTATTGCCAATGAGTATAGTTTTAAACTTTGGGATAGACCTTTTAAGCTTGTCTCCGAAGCTTACTATAAAAATATGTCAGATATTAATTCTTACACTATTGAGAATGTTCGTATCCGATACAAAGCCAATAATGATGCTAAAGCTTATGCTTACGGGCTGGATTTTAGACTGAATGGAGAATTTGTACCCGGCACCGAGTCTTGGTTTAGTTTTGGCTATTTAAAAACTGAGGAAAACATAAACAACAAGGGTTATATTTCGAGGCCAACAGACCAACGATTAAAATTTGGTGTCCTTTTTCAAGATTATGTTCCCAATATCCCTAATCTAAAAATGTACTTGAATTTAGTATACAATACGGGGCTACCTGGAGGCTCACCAAGTTATGCAAACCCTTATGAGTACCAAAACAGATTACCCGACTATAAACGAGCTGATCTTGGAATTTCGTATGTTGTAATTGATTCTAAAAAGGCCTTTAAGCGCGGTTGGAAAAGTAAATTTAAAGAATTGAATATCGGCATTGAAATATTTAACATGTTCGATGTGCAAAATTCGATTACAAACACCTGGGTAAGAGACGTTTACAGTAAGCGTCAATATTCAATACCAAATTATCTTACTCCAAGAGTGTTTAATATAAGAGTTGGAATGCGTTTTTAACAATAAACCAGTTCCTGTAAACATTTCACTACATAGTCTACATCTTCTTTTGTATTAAAAATACTAAAAGAAAATCTGATAGAAGGCTTACTAAGTTCTTCCTCATTTAAAATTGCAGATAAAACATGTGACTTTTTAGTACTACCGCTTTGACAAGCACTGCCTTTAGAACATGCAATTCCCTTGAGATCTAATTGGAATAAAAACATTGCACTTTTTTCTTCAGATATCGGAAAGCATACATTTACGGAAGTATAAGCACTTTTTTCTAAATGCCCTGAATGACCATTAAATGAACACTCTGGAACAGCCTTTTTTAAAGACTCTATGAAATAAGATTTTATATTTTTTATAAAAGCTCCCTCGGCAACTAGATTAGTCGTTGCTATTTTAAATGCTTCAGCTAAGCCTGCTATATTATGTACACATTCTGTTCCAGCTCTAAAACCACGCTCTTGTTCACCACCAAAAATAATCGATTTTAACCCCGAATCTTTTCGGATAAATGCAAAACCTACACCTTTAGGTCCATGAAATTTATGAGCACTCGCAGCAAGGAAATCAATTGGAACTTTGCTAAGATCTATATCATAATGCCCAACAGCCTGAACTGTATCACTATGAAAAAGAGCCTTATGTTTTTTACATAAATTCGCAACATACTCTATATCTAATAAATTTCCAATTTCGTTGTTTACGTACATCAAGGTAGTTAGCACGTTATGATTAGTTTCTAGTAAATGCTCTAAATGTTGATAGTCCAATTCTCCATGTTCATCAATGTCAACATATCGTACGGTAATATCATATTCATTTGATAATTGATTTAATGTGTGTAAAATAGCATTATGTTCAATTTTTGAAGTTATAAATGTTTTAACTCCAAGATCTCTTGCAGCACTCCTCAATACTAAATTATCAGCTTCGGTACCACCAGAAGTAAATATTATTTCAGCAGGAGTTACATTAAAATAAGCTGCGATTTCTTTTCTATTTTTCTCAATTAAAGATCTAGATGATCTACCAAAACTATGTGTAGATGAGGCATTTCCATAATTATTTTTCATTACACTTGTTATGACTTCAATGACCTCATTACGAATGGGTGTTGTTGCTGCGTTATCAAAATAAACTGGTGTTTTCATACATTATAATAAAGCGCTAAAATAATTAAATAAAATTATTTTCAATAAACTAAGGAATAATTTACATTTCTTTTATTTTTGTTTAAAATCTGTGTCATGAGAGGGTTCTCTGTTTTTCTGCTATTTTCACTTTTTACATTGCTATCATGTAATGATGGTGACATCATTACTGTTTCTTTAGATTTTGATAAAAACCTCGATTTATGTGGTAATACTGAATCTGACAATTATGTGATCTACGATATAAAAACAGATCCCAACGAATCACTAACCCTTTTATTTCCAAGCAATAGCAATACAGATCGGATCTTCAATCCAGAGGAATCGCCCTATTCCTATGAATTATCAATTAGTAGCACAGTAAGGTTTAATTACAGAACTTATGACAATGATCCTGCAGGATTGATATGTCAGGAAATTCCAAGTTCTGAAGTGTCTATTATTGAAGATTACCTAGCATCAGGAGGGAAAGTCGTTACACAATCTACCTTTACTGATGACGATCAAGATGGCATACCATCCGAAAACGAGGACCTCAATGGAAATGGAAATTTGGAAGATGATGACTCTGATGGTGACTCAATTCCAAATTACAAAGATTTTGATGATGATGGTGATAATGTAAGTACTCGATTAGAAAAGCCAGACCCAAATAGCGATGGAAATTTGGATGATTCACAGGATACTGACAATGATGGCATTCCTGATTACTTGGACACAGATGATGACAACGACGGTTTAATCACACGTCATGAAGATGAAAACTTAAACGGCAACCTACAAGATGATTTTGCTGACGGGTCGGTAATTGCAAGATATTTAGACAATAACGCCACCGAATCTTTTGTCTATGAGGTGATTAATTCAAATGTCTTCACAAGGACCATTCTCGTAGAATTTTCTATTATTAATACGAATCTAGAGATCATTAACACAGACTTCATTGACTTGGGCATATTCACCTCCAGCCTTACTATAGAGGATTGATATCAGTGATGATTCAAACAGACCTCAGTCGCACCAAAACCATATTTTTGATAATCAGCGTCATAATAGGTCAAATCTTCATATCGTTTTAACACATACTCCAATTCTAATTTCAAGACTCCCTCTCCAACACCATGAATAAATACAATTCGTTGTATCTTTTTACTTTTTGCGAACGCCAACTGTCGTTTTATAGTCTCTAGCTGACACGTGAGTATGTCGTAATTATTCATACCGCGACTGTTTGGAATAAGCTGTTCGATGTGCAAATCTACCTCCATCACTGATTTATTTCGCTCTTTACGCCTGGCAAACCTTTGAGCTTTTTGTGAGGGAACTTTATCCGTTTTTATTTTATGTTGCGCATCCAAATTTATCAAGGATGTAGCATTTAAGAACTGATGATTCCCTTTGTGAATAAGTTGAATAGGAGAAAACTCTAATAAAAAATCGTCGTTAGTTTGAATTGTGACTAAATCATCGGTAACTAAAACCACCTCCCCTGAAAAATCTTCATCAATAACTTCTACAAAGTCGCCCTTTTTGAATGACATTAGTTGCTGTGTTGATTTTTCTCGTGTTCGCTACTATTGGCTTTATTTGAAATACCACGTGACAACCGATATAACCCCGTCATCAACATGACAACACCTCCAATTAATATATATGTGTTTTGACTCTCGTAAGCATTCGCATACAATGCCACGAGCCCACCAAGACCAATTAAAAAATAATTAAAAAATCTATTCATTTATACCAATTTACCATTTTGATTAACCAAAAACAATAAAACAAAATAACAAAATTAATCCGATACATTTTTTAACTTTGATAAACTTTTAAAATCAACGTGTTAATTCTAGAGGATTATTTGCTGCCCTGTCTCAATAAAAAATTATTAGGAATTGAATGTTTCGGATGTGGCTTTCAACGCTCGCTATTATTTTTATTTCAGGGAAAATTCACAGAAGCTTTTTTAATGTATCCAGCGATTTACCCTTTTTTAATACTGACTCTTTTTCTCATATTTAATATATTTTATAAATTTAAATATGACGAAAAAATTAAATTATTTTTAGTAGTTTTAAGCCTAAGCACAATTTTTATTAGCTATATAATTAAATTAAATGGATCATAATATTTTGGAAAAACAAAAACTTAACACAACTCCAATATACATTCTCTCTGTCCTTGGCCTTTTGTGTTGTTGCTTTTTAGGTTTCGGAATTATACCATCGACGATCTCACTTTTTCTATCTAATAAACAGTATCAGAAAGCTATTGCAGATTACGAAAATTATGACAATATAAAATCTATGAAAACAGCTAGAATTGTCTCCTTAATTGTTTTCATTATCAATCTCATTATGGTCGCAAGAGTCTTGTACGTGTTTTCAACAATCGGATACGATGATTTAATGGAGTTATATAATGAAACATTACAACAATACGAACAGACACAATAGTCTCTCCCTCTGTTTTTGAAAAACATTAACGCACAAGTTATCTACGAAATTATTCGAATTTTTTCAGGGTATTTATAATGATTGAAACACAATCATATAACTGCTCTTTTGTAATTACTAAAGGAGGAGCAAATCGTATAATATTACCATGTGTTGGTTTTGCTAACAAGCCATTATCACTCAATGCTAAGCAAATATTCCAAGCAGTATCACTTGACTCGTGATCATTAATTAATATTGCATTTAATAAACCTTTACCTCTAATAGAACTTACAATAGTACTTGTGGCTATATATTTATTCATCTCTTCCCTGAACAATTCACCTAAAACACTTGCATTATCAGCTAATTTTTCATCCTTTACCACGGTTAATGCTGCTATTGAAACTGCAGCAGCGATTGGATTTCCTCCAAACGTACTCCCATGATTTCCAGGTTGAATCACTTTCATAATCTCATCATTTGCAAGGACTGCAGAAACAGGATAAACACCGCCACTCAAAGCTTTTCCCAAAATTAAAATATCTGGTTTTACTTCAGGAACCCCAGAACAATTTTTATCTTCACACGAACAATTTCCACAGGTAGCTAACAATCTTCCTGTTCGCGCAATTCCAGTTTGAACTTCATCCGCGATAAATAAAACATTGTATTTTTCACACAACGCCTTTGCTTTTGACAAATAACCCTCAGAGGGCACAAAAACCCCCGCTTCACCTTGTATTGGCTCGACTAGAAATCCTGCTACATTAGGATTCGATTGAAGAGTAGCCTCTAACTCTTGCAAGTTGTCATATTCAATTTTTATAAAGCCATTGGTGTAAGGGCCAAAGTTTTTACGAGCAGTAGGATCATTTGAAAACGATATAATGGTCGTAGTTCTCCCATGAAAATTATTATTACATACAATAATCTCAGCTTTATTAAAATCTATACCTTTAATTTCATAAGACCATTTACGACATAATTTTAGAGCAGTTTCGACAGCCTCTGCACCAGAATTCATTGGTAATAACTTATCAAAACCAAAAAAATCACAGGCAAACTTTTCAAACTTACCTAAAACATTATTGTAAAATGCCCGAGACGTTAAGGTTAGTTTCTGCGCCTGTTCTGACATAGCATTTATTATTTTTGGATGACAATGCCCTTGATTTAATGAAGAGTAAGCCGATAAAAAATCGTAATATTTTTTACCTTCTACATCCCAAACAAAAACACCTTCTCCTCTACTTAAAACAACAGGCAGTGGGTGGTAATTATGAGCTCCGTATTTGTTTTCTAACGCAATCGCTTCTTGCGATGAAATTTGGTCTAAAACAGCCATTTTAATGAATTTTTATTGATGAGTAAAATAACCATTCCTTATCTACCTTTGTTCTCTCGACAATTCGAAAATTCAGCGTGGGAAAGAAATCATCCCTAAGGGCACGCAAAATACTAAATAAAAGTTAGTTGATAAAATCCTAAAAGAGTATTTTCTAGCACCAAATTTGATATCCTAGCTCATTGCTCTGAAATCATTACTCCTTTTTAAACTTTCCTATATGGCTATTACAATAGTTACACCTAAGAATTTGAATCACTGAGAACTCTATTTAAATATTATTTCAATAAGAGCTTTAAATATATCTCGCTATTGTTATTTTTGTGCCATGTCTAGAAAAAATAGAAAACAGATTTTCACCAATATTGACATTATCGATGCAGGTGCAAAAGGTAAAGTAATCGGAAAAGCCCCAGATGGAAAAGTCATTTTCTTGTCAAATGCTGTTCCTGGAGATATTGTTGATGTTCAAACCTTTAAAAAAAGAAAAGCTTATTACGAAGGAAAAGCTATAAAGTTCATAAAACTTTCTGAGAAGCGCACTAGCCCAAAATGTGAACATTTTGGCACATGTGGTGGCTGTAAATGGCAACATATGGATTATGAGCAGCAACTCTATTATAAAGAAAAAGAAGTAGTTAATAATTTATCGCGCATTGGGCATCTAAAACTTCCAAAAGTTACTCCAATTTTAGGCTCAGAACAACACTATTTTTACAGAAATAAAATGGAATTTTCTTTTAGTGATAGTCGATGGCTAACACCTGATGAAATTAACTCAAATGAAGATATCACGGATAAAAACGCATTAGGATTTCACATCCCAGGAATGTGGGATAAAATACTTGATATAAAAACTTGTTATCTACAAGGGCATTCATCAAATGACATTAGAAATTCAGTAAAAAAATTTGCCATTGACAACAATTTAAAATTTTTTAATCCAAGAAATCAGTCTGGATTTTTAAGAACACTCATGATACGAACATCTTCAATTGGTGAAATCATGGTTGTTTTACAATTTTTTAAAGACGATAAATCACAACGGGAACTCATACTACGTCATATTGCCTCAGATTTTCCAAATATTAACTCCTTACAATATGTGATTAACCAAAAAGGAAATGACACTATATATGATCAACAAGTTCATTGTTTTAAGGGTAGAGATTTTATCTTAGAAAAGATGGAGGGACTAACATTTAAAATAAATGCAAAGTCTTTTTATCAAACAAACTCTCAACAAGCTTACGAACTCTACAAAATAACTCGGAACTTTGCTGGCCTAACGGGTAAAGAATTAGTGTATGATTTGTATACTGGAACAGGAACCATTGCTCAATTTGTGGCAAAAAATGCAAAAAAAGTCATTGGCATTGAAGCTGTTCCTGAAGCCATTGAAGCTGCAAAAGAAAATGCTTTATTTAATCAAATCGATAATGTTGAATTTCATGTAGGTGACATGAAAACTATTTTTAATTCTCAATTCATTGAAAGTCACGGTAGGCCAGACGTCCTCATAACCGACCCGCCTCGAGACGGAATGCACAAAAATGTTGTAAGTCAAATTCTAAATATAGCACCAAATAAAATTGTTTATGTTAGTTGTAATAGCGCAACACAAGCTAGAGATCTAGCTTTGATGGATTTGGAATATGAGATTTCTAAAACACAATCGGTTGATATGTTTCCTCAAACACATCATGTGGAAAATGTTGTACTTTTGACAAAGCGATAAATTAATAAGACAAATGAAAAAAGTTAGTGTTTTATTTCTAGTGATTTCTATTTTTCTCGGTTGTGAGAAAGATGATATATGTTCCTCAGATACAGGCACCACACCACAACTTATTTTAAGATTCTATGATATTGCAAATCAAGAAGAAACCAAAGCTGTCCCAAACCTTTTGGTCTATGGCATAAACAGCTTCAATGAAATAGTCGTGTTTGACGGTATTGGATTATTGGCAACCAATACTGACTCGATTGCAATTCCATTACAAACAAGTGATAACTTTACGCGTTTTGTTCTTCATCGAGATTTGGAAGATGGTGATTTTGAAACAGGTAATATAGATGTTGTTATTACTAATTATGAGTCTGAAAACATCTATGTTTCAAGAGCTTGTGGTTACAAACAAATTTTTAATAATTTAGGAATTGATTTAGAACCAGACCCGAGTAATTGGGTCATTAATTCTGAAATTTTGTCAACAACCGTCAAAAACAAAAATGAGGCCCATGTCAAAATATTTCATTAGTCTTTATTTTCTATTTTGCTTGTGCTTTGCATCTTTTGGCCAAGTCCCAATACAAGAAACTCCTACGGACTCTGTTAAGTTTACAGAAAAATATGGTCTACGTTTAGGTGGAGATTTAAGCAAGTTATTAAAATCCTTCATGGATGATAATTATTCAGGATTTGAAGTTAATGGTGATTATCGATTAACCAAAAATATTTATGTCGCAAGTGAAATTGGTTTTGAAGAATATACAACCATCAACAGCTACTTAAATTCAACTGCTAGCGGATCCTATTTAAAGGGAGGGTTTGATTATAACATGTATGCAAATTGGTTTGGAATGGAGAATATGATATTTGCAGGATTTCGTGTTGGAGTAAGCTCATTTAAACAAATTTTAACCAGTTACACCGTTTATCAAACAGATCAAAGTTGGCCCTCCTCTACCATTAATTCGGGTACAGAATTTTCCGGATTAAATGCATTATGGGGTGAGTTATTAATTGGTATCAAGGCAGAACTTTTTACAAATTTTTACATTGGAGCAAATGTTCAACTCAAGGGTCGCGCATCAGAGAAAGAGCCTGAAAATTTTGAAAACATCTACATTCCTGGGTTTGGAAGAACCTACGACAGTGGTAGTTTTGGAATCAATTTTGGCTATAATGTATCTTATCTCATTCCTATTTACAAAAAAAACAACAAATCAAAATAGACGCTTACGAACCACTATCTTAGTCTATGCACTAAATATGTAGCGCAATATTATCTGTTGCCGCTAGCGCAGCTTCCTTAAGAGCTTCAGTAAATGTTGGATGTGCATGTGACATTCTTGAAATGTCCTCGGCAGAAGCTCTGTATTCCATAGCTACAACAGCCTCAGCGATCATGTCGGCAGCACGCGCGCCAATCATGTGAACTCCTAGAATTTCATCTGTAGTTGCATCAGCTAAAATCTTTACAAAACCATCCAAATCCATACTAGCCCTACTTCTTCCTAAGGCTCGCATAGGGAATTGACCTGTTTTGTAAGAAATACCTGCATCCTTGAGTTGCTCTTCCGTTTTACCAACTGCAGCAACCTCCGGCCACGTATAAACAACTCCTGGAATTAAATTGTAATTTATATGTGGCTTTTGTCCAGCGATAATTTCAGCGACCATCACAGCCTCCTCTGAGGCCTTATGTGCTAACATAGCACCTTTAACAACATCTCCAACAGCATATATATTAGAAACATTCGTTTGTAATTGACTATTCACCTCTATTCGTCCTCTTTCATCCTTCTTGACAGCAATTGCTTCTAGGTTTAAGCCATCAGTATATGGTCTTCTACCGACAGATACCAGACAATAATCACCTATAAATTCAACATCTTCTCCTTTTTTATTGACCGCTTTCACAACCACCTCATCCCTTGTTCTTTCAACAGATTGTACCTTGTGGGATAAATTCATTTTGAATTTTGCTTTTTTGAATACTTTATTTAGTTCTTTGGATAAGCTTACATCCATTGTGGGTATAATACGATCCATGTATTCAATTACAGAAACTTCTGAACCAAGACGTTTGTAGACCTGACCAAGTTCCAAACCAATAACACCACCACCGATGACAATTAAGTGTTTGGGAATTTCTTTTAGCTTAAGAGCTTCGGTTGAAGTAATTATTCGTTCTTTGTCAATCGATATAAAAGGTAACGAAGCTGGCTTACTTCCAGTTGCAATGATGGTATTTTTCGCCTCTATTGTTTGTGTTTCCGTACCGGTAATATCAATGTGTGTTGCATCCCTAAAACTACCCAAACCTTGATAGACATCAATTTTATTTTTATTCATCAAGAAGTCGATCCCACTAGTTGTTTGATCAACTACAGATTGTTTTCTTGCTATCATTTGTTCAATATTTACCTTTACTTCACCAGGTATTTCAATACCATGCTCTGCAAAATGTTTGATTGCATCTTCGTAATGATGTGAAGAATCCAGTAAAGCTTTACTCGGTATGCAACCAACGTTTAAGCATGTACCCCCTAGTGTGGTATACTTTTCAATTATTGCAGTTTTCATACCTAATTGTGCACAACGTATCGCTGCAACATATCCTCCAGGTCCAGATCCAATTACTGCTACATCATATGACTTCATACTAATGTTATTTTTATTTTTAATGAGACAACAAAAGTACAAATGTTTTATGGGAAGACCATATAAAAAACTTACGTACTTAACCTGTTAAAAAGATATTTCACAAACCACCTCTGTTACTTGATAAAAGTCCATTTAAGAGGCACAAGTCTACTATTACAATTACAAATCTATGGCTGTTGTATATTTGACTTCATTAATCATAAACATGCTATGTGTGCTTCCAATATGATGAATGGTAGTGAGTTTTTTGACCATAAATTCTCTAAATGAAACCATGTCGGCAACGTGTACTTTTAATAGATAATCATAATCTCCACTAATGTGATAACACTCAACCACTTCATTTATTTTTACAACTTCTCGTTCAAATTTTGTGACAAAATCCTGAGAATGCTGCACGAGTTTGATATGACAAAAAGCAACAAAGGCCTTTTCAATTTTTTCTTTATTTATTAAGGCTACATAGCGATCAATCACACCATTATTTTCTAATTTTTTTATACGCTCATAAACAGCAGTAATAGATAAATTTAACTTATTCGAGAGTTCTTTATTAGTCTGCTTACAATCATTTTGAAGTAGTTCAAGTAATTTTGTATCTATAGCGTCGAAAGTCATATTGAAAAATTTTCAGATTAATAAGTATTTATTAGTGTAATTATTATACATTGATTGCAATAATACGTAATTATAGTTTTATTTTCTAAAAAAATTAATTTAGATTGATTTTTAATCATATAAAGACGAATTTTATCGTAAATTTTAATTCACATATAACATGGCATTCAAACCCGCAAATAACATTCAAGACCTTCAATATTTTGGAGAATTTGGAGGTGTAAATCCTTCAGTATCTGACTCGTCAACCTACACTTTTATATCTGCTAAAACAATGTTCGATACTTTCGAAGGCAACGCAGACGGATGCTACCTCTACTCACGTCATTCATCTCCCTCTAACTTATATCTAGGGGAAGCATTGGCCGCTATGGAGGGCTCAGAAACAGCAACAGTTACAGCCTCTGGCATGGGCGCTATCACACCAGTAATTTTACAATTATGTGGTGTAAATGATCATATTGTCTCTAGCCGTACCATTTATGGTGGCACTTATGCGTTTTTGAAAAATTTTACACCCAAATTTAACATCAACACCTCTTTCGTTGATATTATTGACTTAGCATCAGTTGAAAACGCTATCAACAGCAACACTAAAATGATCTATTGTGAATCTGTTAGCAATCCATTGTTAGAGGTTGCTAACATCAAAGCACTCTCTAAAATTGCCAAAAAACACAACCTCAAATTAGTGGTTGATAATACGTTCTCACCATTATCAATATCTCCAATTAACCTCGGTGCTGATATTGTTATACACAGTTTAACTAAATTCATAAACGGTTCATCTGACACCGTTGCGGGAGTCATTTGTGGTACCCAAGAATTTATTGATAGTTTACGAAATGTCAATGACGGTGCTTGCATGTTATTAGGAGCCACCATGGATAGTTTGCGAGCCTCATCAGTTCTCAAAAATCTTAGAACACTCCATTTGCGGGTTCAACAACACAGTTTTAATGCAACTTATTTAGCAGAACAATTTACAAAAGATGGTATTAAAACAGTATACCCAGGATTAAAATCACATCCTTCACATACAGTATTCACATCCATGATGAACAAAAAATATGGTTATGGTGGCATGCTAACAATTGACGTAGGGTCAACAGAGAATGCCAACAAATTAATGGAGATGATGCAAGATAATAATCTCGGTTATTTAGCAGTAAGCTTAGGGTTTTACAAAACATTATTTTCTGCTCCCGGAAGTTCAACTTCATCAGAAATTCCAGACTCAGAAAGAAGTGAGATGGGTTTAAGCGATGGATTGATTCGATTCTCCGTCGGTTTAGACGCCGATATTGAACGTACTTACAATAAAATCAAAAATTGCCTAATTTCCCTCCAACTTTTAGAAAAGAAAAAGCAGGATGTTGTCATGCTGTAGTCTGTTATCAATAACAGGGAAAGCATCCTTATTTTCCTTTAATACGCCTCCAAAAAAAGGCTAAATCTTTAGTTGACGGAGGCACTCTATTAGCGGGTAAGATATCATAGCGCTCATCCTCTTGCTGTATGGAAAAACTAAAAACAGAGTTTTCAGGTCTTTCACTATCAAAGGATGGATATCGCAAATCGTTGTATCTAATAGTATTTGAAGATTGACTCGTTAAATTATAATAACCATTACTAAACCATGATAAGGTTTGAATGTCTGAATTAACTTGTGATACCAAGTTATGATTTTTAGAAATCAAGTGCCATTCTTGTGGTCTAGTGGAACTATCAAAGAGAGAATAAAATGACACAAAATATTCATCCTCTGTTTCGGCAATGCCATACCACAATATATTATTGAGTATTGTAGGCTGTGTTTGAAACCTTAAAAATGCAATGTTGTTTTCTTTTAATGATTTGCTAAAAACAGAAGTGATATAAGCCTTGTTGATTAATGTACAGATTAAATAACACGTACTTATACCAACTCCAGTTTTTAACCAAAATTTCCTTTGGGATGTATTTCGCTTAAAAAACATTAAGACAATTAATGATATTAAAAACGGGAGTGTGTAAGCTGGGTCGGCCACAGCGATATTATTAAACGCCACACGATAATTAGAAAACGGTGAAAACAATTGAGTACCATAAGGTGTAAAACAATCTAATAGAGAATGCGTTATGAATGCAAACAAAAATAACCAATACCAGTCTTTATTACATGTGATATTCTTTCTTTTTCCTCGATCATATATTTTATAGAATAACCATCCAAAAACAAAAGCCCCCATTAAAGCGAACAAAAAGGAATGCATAAACCCTCTGTGAAACGCCATAATATCTATTTCATTATTAAAAATTACGCGTCCTACAAAAACATCTAAATCTGGTATTGTTCCACCTAAGGCTCCTATCAAAAGAGCTTTATTTCCAATTTTTTTTCCCAATGCAACCTCTCCACAAGCTGCCCCTAAAATAATTTGTGTTAGTGAGTCCATATTTTAATTGAACAAAGGTACGTAACAAAATCAATTTGCAAATGGTTTTCCAAAATCGTAACATTACATTTAGTTAAAATATACCGTATATGATTGGTCAAGATAAAAACTCATCACAGTCTAACAACAGCACTATTATTAAAAATAAGGAGCTTAACATCTGGGAAGCACTCACTCCAGTCATCGCATTGGTTGGAATGCTAGCCTACAATATTTATGTTTTTGGAGATGATGCACTCAGCGGAAGTAACCAATTTATACTTTTAATGGGTGCTTCGATAGCAGCTATTGTTGGTTTTTTAAATAAGATATCCTATCAGCAAATGCTAGAAGAAGTTGCCGAAAATGTAAAATCAACAACGGGAGCGCTTCTCATACTCCTCATGGTTGGTGCGTTAGCAGGTACCTGGATGGTAAGTGGTGTCATCCCAACAATGATTTATTACGGACTTCAAATTTTAAATCCAAAGATATTTTTAGCAGCTTGCGTAGTCATATGCGCCATTATCTCTATTGCCACTGGCAGTAGCTGGACCACCTCAGCTACCGTTGGTATTGCGCTTGTTGGTATTGGTGAAACCTTAGGGGTGTCTATGGGTATGACAGCTGGAGCTGTTTTATCAGGCGCTTACTTTGGCGATAAAATGTCACCATTAAGTGACACAACAAATCTCGCTCCTGCCATGGCAGGAGGTGAATTATTTGATCACATAAAATACATGTCCTTTACAACCATTCCCACCATAAGTATCACCCTTATCTTATTTATCGTTATCGGGTTAAATTTAGATATAAATGGCACTCCACAAATTCAAGATAAATTAGATGCTATTAATGATGCTTTTAATATTAGCCCTTGGCTTTTTTTAGTACCTATTTCCGTTATTTTAATGATTATAAAAAAGACACCCCCACTTATAGCGTTGCTGTTAGGCGCCTTATTTGGTGGTATTGCTGCAATCATCGCACAACCAAACATCATTATGGATATTGCCGGGACAGATACGTTGACTTTTAAATCGTCATACAAAGGAGTGATTAACGCCATGACTGTTGATACCGCCGTAGAAACTACAAGCATCGAATTAAATAATCTTTTTACCTCTGGGGGAATGGCTGGAATGCTTGGTACCATCTGGTTAATTATTTGCGCCATGGTTTTTGGTGGCGTCATGGATGCTATTGGAGCTCTATCAAGAATAACCAATGCTTTATTAAATATGGCTACTACTACTTTTGGGTTATTTGCAAGTACAGTAGCCAGTTGTCTTGCATTAAATGTTACCGCATCCGATCAATATCTCGCATTAGTTGTGCCAGGAAAAATGTTTAAAAAAGCCTACGAAGACAAAGGACTAGCACCAGAAAACTTGAGTCGAACTCTAGAAGATTCAGGGACGGTCACATCTGTTTTGGTCCCTTGGAATACCTGCGGTGCTTATCACTCTAAAGTATTATTCGGGTACGCTGGGGCAACCGCTTATATTCCCTACGCATTTTTTTCAATTTTAAGTCCAATAATGACGTTATTATTTGCCGGTTTTTCAATAAAAATTAAACAACTGAAAGGTGATTTTAACTGATTTTTTATGCTCCTGGACAATGGATTACCAAACCAATCACAACATGCTTTATCCTAAGTGATTGCTTAATGCCGTTACGATAATAATTCCAATAAATGGTCAAATCCCTTTTCATGTGCATGATTATAAGCTGTTTTTCCATTTAAATCTTTACAATCTTTCATTGCTCCATTTTGTAATAATAATTCTATAATAGACTGATTATTGTAAGTAGAGGCGAACATCAAAGGTGTACTTCTTGTGTTGTTTTTCACCTCAACATTAGCGCCGTTTTGAATTAAAAGTGAGGCAATCTCTGTGTTACCTTTGTAGCACACTCCAATTAAAGCGGTATTACCTGAATAATCCTTCGCATTTACTTCTGCTTTACTTGACAACAACAATTTGGCAGCTTCAAAATTGTCAAAATAAGTAGCAAAAATAAGGGGTGTAAACCCTCTCGAATCTTGGCTATTCACAATCTTTGGATCATCATCAATAAAAGATTTTAATACATCGAAATCCTTTTCACGTATTGCATTAAAAAATAACTCGGTTGTTGTCATAAAAGGAAAAGATAAACTCAGGAGTTAGCATTGTTGATTACTTACTCCTGAGTTCCGATTATTAAAAAATTCTAACTATTGTAAATCATAACGGTCTAAATTCATGACTTTAACCCAAGCATTTATAAAATCATTCATAAAAGCTTCTTGACCATCATCAGCGCCATAAACTTCACATACTGCTCTTAATTCTGTATTTGAACCAAATATCAAATCAGCTCGAGTACCTTGAAATTTTTGAACACCAGTAAGACGATCTCGTCCAACGAATATAGAATCATTGTCATCTTTTGCAGACCACGTGTATGTGAAATCAAGAATATTTAGAAAAAAATCATTGGTTAAGCTACCCACATTATCGGTAAACACACCATAATCTGAACCATCGAAATTGCACCCCATGACACGTAAGCCTCCAATTAACACAGTCATTTCAGGTATCGAAAGCTTTAAAAGATTCGCTCGATCAATGAGTAAATCCTCATCAGCAACATCTAGTCCTGATTTTTTATAGTTTCTAAAACCATCAGCTAATGGTTCCAAATAACCAAAAGATTCTAAATCAGTTTGTTCTTGTGTTGCGTCTCCTCTTCCTTGGGCAAATGGAACCGTTATATCACGACCAATTTGTCGCGCCGCCATTTCTACACCAACAGAGCCAGCAAAGACAATTAAATCAGCCATAGAAATTACTCCCTTAAAATCATTTTTAATTGCTTCTAAGACAACAAGAACTTTGTTTAGTTCAATTGGATTATTGACAGCCCAACTTCTTTGTGGTTCTAAGCATATTCTACCTCCATTTGCACCACCTCGCATGTCTGAACCACGAAAAGTTGATGCTGAAGCCCAGGCTGTTGTGACTAATTGTGATATTGACAAATTAGAAGCCTCAATCATTGCTCTTAAAGTTTTCGTATCTGCATCTGTTAATACATAATTAACTGCTGGTATTGGATCTTGCCATAACAACTCTTCACTCGGTACCTCAGGCCCTAAGTATCGTGCTATTGGCCCCATATCACGATGTGTTAATTTGTACCAAGCACGCGCAAAAGCATCTTCAAAAGCCTGGTGATCTTTATAGAAACGCTGTGATATTTTTAAAAATTCAGGATCCATTTTTAAGGCCATGTCGGCCGTAGACATCATCAAAGCTTGAGTGCCATTTGGATCACCTGCCTTAGGAGCTGTTTTTGCATTCGAGTTGGACGTTGGTGTCCACTGATGAGCACCAGCTGGACTTTTAGTTAATTCCCAATCATAATTTAAAAGAACATCAAAATAAGCATCATCCCATTGGATTGGATTTGGCGTCCATGCCCCTTCTAAACCACTCGTAATAGTATCATCAAGTACACCAGTACCAAAAGTGTTTTTCCAACCTGTACTCATTTGCTCTATGGATGCACCATGAGGCTCAGCTCCAACATACACGTCTGGGTCAGCTGCTCCATGAGCTTTACCAAATGTGTGTCCACCTGCTACAAGCGCAACCGTTTCTTCATCATTCATAGCCATACGACCGAAAGTAATTCTAATATCATGTGCAGACTTCAAAGGATCGGGGTTACCATTTGGTCCCTCTGGGTTTACATAAATTAAACCCATGTGTACCGCACCTAGATGCCCTTCAAGATCTCCATCACTCGTATCGTATCGGTCATCATTGTTTAACCAACCTGTCTCACTACCCCAGTAAATATCCTGCTCTGGCTCCCATACATCCTCTCTTCCTCCTGCAAAACCAAATGTCTTAAAACCCATAGACTCTAGAGCGCAATTTCCTGCAAGAATCATTAAATCTGCCCAAGACAATTTTTTTCCATATTTCTTTTTAACAGGCCATAGTAGTAAACGTGCCTTATCTAGGTTTCCGTTATCCGGCCAACTATTCAGTGGTGCAAAACGCTGAGTTCCAGAGTTGGCACCACCTCGTCCATCACCTACTCTGTAAGTTCCTGCGCTGTGCCATGCCATTCTAATCATAAAACCACCGTAGTGCCCATAATCAGCGGGCCACCAATCTTGAGAATCAGTCATTAAATCGGTAACCTCCTTTTTGAGTGTTGCAAAATCAACAGAATTAAAAGCTTCCGCATAATTAAAATCACCTCCCAACGGATTAGATTTTACACCATTTTGACGCAGTATATTCAATTTTAGTTCGTTTGGCCACCAATCTCTATTGGAGGTTCCACCACCGGCAGCTTTGGCTTGTTCACCACTCATAAAAGGACATTTATTCATGTCCCCGTTTTGATTATCCATATTTTTGTATTTTAATTACTCTTTAAATTATGCTGTCTAAATTTACCTAAATAAAATGCAAAATCAGCAGTCAAAAAATTGATTGTTCTTATTTTTAAATAGATTTTCACTATAAAAAAAAACTAAGCAATCATTATTTCTTATAAAAATCCTTTGAATAATCTAGTGTAACATCTAATTAATATTTATTTTTGGCCTGCAAAAATTTAAAAAAAATAAAATGGCATCAATAACTTTAGGTGGTGTTCCTGTTAATACTTCAGGAAGTTTAACTCAAATAGGAACCAAAGCTCCAAATTTCAGATTAATAACAAATGATTTATCAACCCATATCCTATCAGACTTTCAAGGTTATAAAGTTGTATTAAATATATTTCCAAGTGTAGATACGGGCGTTTGTGCAACGTCTATTAGAAAGTTTAACGAAGCAGCTGCAGGAATGAAAAACACAAAAGTACTTTGCGTTTCAAGAGATTTACCATTCGCCCAAGCTCGTTTTTGTGGTGCTGAAGGCATCGAACATGTCACATTATTGTCTGACTACAAAGATGGTAGCTTTGGCAAAGATTATGGCCTAGATTTTGTGGATGGGGTTTTTGATGGCTTACATTCTAGATGTGTTATCATTTTGGATGCACAAGGCATGGTTCAATACACAGAACAAGTTTCTGAAATTGGCAACGAACCTGATTACACCGCAGCGTTGGATGCACTAAAAAACATTTAAACTAAAAAAGCCTTTTCATTAGAAAAGGCTTAAGTGCTATTAATTCAATTTTTTACTTAGGTAAAACTACCGAATCAATCACATGGATAACACCATTGGTGTTGTCCAAATCTGTTGCGATAACTTTGGATTTGTTACCGTTTTCGTCAGAAAGATAAACTGCTCCATCCATTAGCATGGCTGTTAATTTACCTCCTTGTACTGTTGCAATTTCTACTTTACCATTGTTACTGTTAATTAGGTTAACAACGTCTTTAGCCATAACTTTTCCAGAAACAACATGGTACGTTAAAACCGTTTGTAATTGCTTCAGATTTTCTGGCTTTAGAAGTGTCTCAACAGTTCCTGCAGGTAACTTTGCAAATGCTTCGTTTGTTGGGGCGAACACTGTAAACGGTCCTTCACTCGAAAGTACTCCTACCAGGTCACCAGCCTTAACTGCTGCAACTAAGGTGGTATGATCAGGTGAAGATATTGCTGTTTCAACAATGTTTTTGTCTTGTGCTGTTACACTTAAAGATGTCCACAACGCTATTAGCATTAAGGATAGTTTTGTAAAATTTTTGAATCTCATAATTATTTTATTTTTGTTTAACAAAGTTATACAAACATTAAACAATATGATTTCACATTATAATAACTTTAACTTTCAGTAGGTCAATTAAGATTGGTTAAAACTTCGATTTGATTACTTTCAAAGAGTCGAACTTAAGATTTTATATAAGTATGAAAGCTATTCCCTTGTTCTCTCCACAACGAATTTAAAGTATGGCTTGTAGGCTCATCGACATTGAATTATTAATTTCTACAAAAATCACGTAAATTACGCGTGTTCCTTGGAATTTTAATAGTTTTGTGAGGAATATACTTATAATTATCTGCTACCCAATAGCTCCTTTAAACTTTGATTTTGACAGGTGTGCTATCTTTGGAAGCTTTCAAAAAAAACCCATTGAAAAGTTAACTGATGGCATTCATCTAAAATAGCATGTAAATATTAAAAAATTAATAATTTAGTAACTGGCGCTATTTTAATTTACGTAGCCACCAGATTAATTACTGGTATTGGTATTTGTTTATCTAAAATTATTAAATTTTTGAACATGTAGGATAAACAATTGTAATTTGTACTTTTGTATTACTTAATTCGTTTTAATGGCTCAAAAAAAGACTAAAACAACTAAAAAAAAATCAATATCCAATAAGAAGTCCAAAGACTACAATTTAACAAATCAACAAAAATTGATTTTTGGAAGCTTTTTAGTTATTATGGGAGTCCTATTATGCCTGTCCTTTATATCTTATTTTTTTACAGGCAATGCCGATCAAAGTATCATTTCTGAATTTACATCAAGGGACATCAAAGCGGAAAACTGGTTAAACAAAGTTGGTGCCTGGACGAGCGATGTTTTAGTAAGACGAGGTTTTGGCCTTTCTTCCTTTCTGTTTTCTGGGTTAATCTTCATCTCTGGCATATATGTGCTGCTAAATATCAAAAAAGCGCGGTTAGGGAGGCATTGGTTTTGGGGAACGTTAATCATGATATGGAGTTCTATTTTGTTTGGGTTTATTTCACCAAATAGTACGCTCTTAGGAGGCATCATAGGGAACGAAATATCTGCTTTTTTCATGGACTACATTGGAGTTATAGGCGTCTCCATGATGCTGTTTTTTTGCCTCATTCTTTATTTTGCTATTCGTTTTAAATTCACGGTGGCACATATTACGAAGTATTTCAGCAAAGCTAAAAAAGAGATCAACAAAGAGTTTTTTGAAAGCACTGCGGCAGATAGCGGCACTCCCATTATTCCAGTTGACAACAGTTTGTCTGAAGAAGCCAATGCCTTTAAATCGGCCTTTGAAATTCCTACAGAAAATTTAGAACCAAACATAAAAAAGCATTCAGTACTTGATAAAAATAATGATTCTATTAATGATAAGGAACTTGAAATTACTGTGACTACAAATGATTTTGATGAGCAAGATGATTTAGAAATGACAATTTCCAGTGTCAAAGAGGAAAAATCCGAAACTGATAATCTGGCAGATAAGCTGGTTGAAGATTTTGGTCGTTTTGACCCTACCCTAGAACTAGGTAATTATCAATTTCCAAATCTTGATCTCCTAAAAAAATATGACAGCGAAAGTATCACGATTAATCAAGAAGAACTGGAAAACAATAAAAATCGCATTGTTGACACCTTGAGCAACTATAAAATTGGTATTGCAAGTATTAAAGCAACAATTGGCCCAACGGTAACCCTCTATGAAATTGTTCCAGAAGCTGGTGTAAGAATTTCTAAAATCAAAAACTTAGAGGATGACATTGCCTTATCATTATCTGCTTTAGGTATTCGTATCATAGCTCCGATTCCTGGTAAGGGCACTATCGGAATTGAAGTTCCCAACAAAAATGCAACTGTCGTTTCAATGCGATCTGTAATTGCTTCCCAAAAATTTCAAAAATCAGAGATGCATTTGCCAATTGCTCTCGGTAAAACTATCAGTAATGAAACTCTTGTTGTTGACTTAGCTAAGATGCCTCATCTATTAATGGCTGGTGCCACAGGACAGGGGAAATCTGTCGGATTAAACGCCGTTTTAACGTCCCTCCTTTACAAAAAGCATCCTGCTGAAGTAAAGTTTGTTCTGGTAGATCCAAAGAAAGTAGAATTGACACTTTTCAACAAAATTGAACGTCACTATTTAGCAAAATTACCAGATACTGATGAGGCCATTATCACCGATACTACCAAAGTTATCAATACGCTAAACTCATTATGTATAGAAATGGACAATCGTTACGATCTTCTGAAGAATGCATTTTGCAGAAACATTGCTGAGTATAACGAAAAGTTTAAAAACCGAAAATTAAATCCTAATGACGGTCATCGATTTTTACCTTACATTGTTTTGGTAGTTGATGAATTTGCTGATTTAATAATGACGGCTGGAAAAGAAGTGGAAGCACCGATAGCGCGATTAGCCCAATTAGCAAGAGCCATAGGAATTCACTTAATTATTGCGACACAACGCCCTTCAGTCAACGTGATTACCGGTTTAATTAAAGCTAATTTCCCTGCAAGAATTGCCTTTCGAGTTACATCAAAAATTGACTCTCGAACAATTTTGGATGGTTCAGGGGCAGATCAATTGATTGGTCGTGGTGATATGCTATACACTCAAGGAAATGATTTAATTAGAATTCAGTGTGCCTTTGTAGATACGCCTGAGGTTGAACGCATCACTGATTACATAGGTGCTCAAAAAGCCTATCCAGATGCATATCTGTTGCCTGAATATGTGGCTGAAGATAGTGGCACAGGAATTGATATTGATATATCTGAAAGAGACAAGTTATTTCGTGAAGCTGCAGAATTGATTGTTATTGCACAACAAGGATCAGCGTCGCTATTACAAAGAAAATTAAAACTAGGCTACAATCGTGCTGGAAGACTTATAGACCAACTGGAAGCGGCAGGTATTGTAGGACATTTTGAAGGAAGTAAAGCGAGACAGGTGCTAGTAACAGATTTGCAAGCGTTAGACCACCTGCTAGAGAATGAAAAAAATAATCTTTAAGAGAACACAATGAAAAAAATTTATATCCTATTTTTTTTAATCACGAGTCATGTATTATCTGGTCAAAGTGAAGCTGAACTTCTGTTAAATGATGTCTCATCAAAGGTAGAAAGTTACGATAATATTGTGATTTCATTTAAATATGCACTCATCAATATTGAAGAAGACATCAATCAAGAAACACGTGGTAAGGTGACAATGCAAGGAGACAAATATGTGCTAAACATTATGGATATTACAAGGATTTATGATGGTAAAACATTATACTCTATCAGCCCTGAAGACGAAGAGGTTACTATTTCATCTGAAAATTCTGAGGATGATAGCACCATAACACCAAGTAAAATGTTATCGTTTTACAAAGAGGGCTATACTTTTAAAATGGATATTATACAAACTATTAAAGGAAGAAAAATACAGTATATTAAAATGAATCCGATTGATAGTGACTCTGAAATTGATCATATATTATTGGGTATTGACATAAAAACTTATCATATTCACAACCTCATCGAGATTGGTTCAAATAAAACAAAAACAATATTGACTGTTAATTCTTTTAAAACAAATCAAGCATTATCAAAAAGCTTATTTACTTTTGATGATAAGAAATACAGCGAATATTACATCAATAAAATTGACTAGTCTTTACTCTTGAAACTGCTAGATAGATACATACTTACCACTTATTTAAAAACCTTTTTCAGTGTGTTTATCATACTTATGCTGATTTTTGTTTTGCAATCTGTTTGGTTATATATTACTGAATTAGCGGGTAAAGATCTCGAAATTGACATCATTGGTAAATTTTTGCTGTTTGTCACACCGAGATTGGTAGTCTTGGTATTACCACTCACTATTCTACTCGCCTCCATAATGGTTTTTGGCGGTTTTGCTGAAAACTATGAATTTGCAGCTATGAAATCAACGGGTATTTCCTTGCAACGGGCCATGCGTGGATTAAGTGTTTTTATTGTTGGCTTATCTATATTGACGTTTTTTTTTGCTAACAATGTCATACCAGCAGCAGAGCTGAGTTTTCATAATCTAAGACGTAACATCGCCAAAGTAAAACCAGCAATGATTATTGCTGAAGGGCAGTTCAATCAAATAGGAAACATCAACATAAAGGTAGATGGAAAAAGAGGTGATCGCGGGCAGTATTTAGATAGTGTTATCATTCATCAAAAAAAAGGAAATTTACCAGGTAATCATACCGTTTACATTGCAGAAACCGGTGAGCTTACCAGTACTGAAGATTCAGATATTCTACAATTGGTACTTTACAACGGCAATTATTATGATGATTTACAGCCAAAAAAACTTGAAGAGAAAAGAAAGTACCCAAATGTAAAAAGTGATTATAAAAAACTTACGCTAAACATAAATCTAGAGGCCATTAATAATGTTGATTTTGACAATCAAAATAATTTCAACAATAAATATACTATGCTCGGTGTAAGGGACCTAGATTACACCATCGACTCTCTAAATGTTCAACAAAATATTGAGTACGGAAATTTTAGCACGAGTATGTATAATAGATCTACAGCCTCAACCTTGCATTTGAACATCAAACCTGTAGAAGATAAAGTATTTGAAGACAAAGACTTTATTGGTTTATTTCCCAACAAAAAAAAAGTACAGCTTTTAGAGCTCGCAATAAATGCTGTAAATAGCACTAATCAAATCATTGCCATTAAGCAAAAGTCCTTTTTTCAAAGTCAAAAAAAAATTAATATGCATACCATAGCCTTGCATGAGAAGTTTGCAATAGCCATCGCCTGTATTATTTTATTTTTCATTGGAGCACCTCTAGGTGCCCTCATAAAAAAAGGCGGGATTGGTTTGCCTATCATTATTGCAATCTCATTTTTCTTGACCTATCATTTTATAGGAATTTTCGCTAAAAACAGTGCAGAAGACAATAGCCTCAACCCAATGATAGCGTCATGGCTATCTACTCTTATCATGCTACCAATTAGTATATATCTGACTAGTAGAGCTACAAAAGATCGCAGCCTTTTAGATCTTGATGCCATATTCATTCCTTTCAAAAAATTAATTCAAAGAACACAAATCGATAAAACCCCAACCTTAAAAGTTTTCGATGAAAATTCTGAAGCTTTCTTTCAACTAAATGAATATTCTAACAAAAAACTAATTGATGTATTAAAAAACTATCGCCAATACGGTTTGGGTAGCACTTACAAGAATACAGCTTTACACATTTTAAATTCGCGAGGAGTGAGTGAACAAGAATTGCGCTTTGGTGGTAATTTAGTCAATGTGACTTATGAGAGCGCGCTACGTTTTAAAAACAATTATGATGACAACTCCAAAATCGGACTACTATTTTATGGAGTCTCTATCGTTATGCTTCTTAGTGGTGGTATTTTAAACAACAATAATTTTCCTATCATTGGCAAAATTTTGATTGGAATTGGTGTTTTCACAACGCTATTTTACATTATAGCTTTTATTAAAACCATTATAAGTCAGTCTAATTTTTACAAAACTCTCAATAAAAAAGTGATTACGCATAGTATTATTTTTATCATCTTGGGAATTCCTTTATATTTCTTGTACGTTTTATATTTTAATCAAAAAATTAAAGAAGACTTAAAACAGATTAAATAGCTTATTTTTTACTATATCTTTGAATTGAAAATTTAATATGAGTATGGAGTCAGACAGCGTTAATGATACAAATAACATACAACTCAACACCATTGAGGAAGCAATCAATGATATTCGTTTAGGTAAAATTATAATTGTTGTCGATGACGAGAATAGAGAAAACGAAGGTGATTTTTTAGCGGCCGCTAGTAAAATTACTCCAGAAATGATCAACTTTATGGCAACACACGGACGTGGGTTAATATGTGCCCCACTAACCGAAGACCGTTGCAAATCATTAGATCTTAACATGATGGTTCATAATAATACAGATCCGATGGAAACAGCATTTACTGTCTCGGTTGATTTAAGAGGTAACGGCGTTACTACAGGAATTTCTGCTGCGGATCGTTCAAAAACAATTCAAGCACTAATTAACCCCACCACTAAGAGTTTTGATTTAGCAAGACCTGGACATATTTTCCCATTAGTTGCAAAACAAGGAGGTGTGTTACGTCGTACTGGCCATACAGAAGCTGCTATTGATTTTGCAAGACTTGCTGGACTTGAGCCCGCAGGAGTCATTGTGGAAATCATGAACGAAGATGGTACTATGGCACGTTTACCTGAGCTCATGATCGTTGCCGAAAGATTCAATCTAAAAATTATTTCAATTGAAGATTTAGTTGCCTATCGCATGGAACACGATTCTTTAATTGAGAAAAAGGAAGACTTTCAAATTGAAACTAGATTTGGAAGTTATCGTTTAAGAGCGTACAAGCAAACAACTAATAATCAAATACATATAGCACTTACAAAAGGAGTATGGGATATTAATGAACCGGTCCTTACCCGTATTAATTCTACCCTTATTAATAATGATATTTTAGGCACGCTAACAAACAATGCAGACAAGAAATTAGATAGCATGTTTAAGCGGGTTAATGATGCTGGTAAGGGAGCTATAGTTTTCATTAATCAACAAAGCCAATCAATGAATTTGTTAAGCAGACTTAATATCCTAAACAAGACACAGATAAAAGGCACGGTCGTTAAATCGCCAGCGATAGAAATGGATTCTAGAGATTTTGGTATTGGTGCTCAAATATTACATGACCTCAACATCCATAAGCTTCTATTAATTTCTAACAGCGCACAAACCAAACGCGTTGGAATCATTGGTTACGGACTAGAAATTATGGACTACGTGCGTTATTAAATACAGTGTATTTTTATGCAATTTGCCATGTTTAAAGCACGCGCTTGAACTTCTTGTTCAGTCCATGACAACTTAATTAAACAAGATAAATTACGACCAATGTAATGATCTGATTGTGAAAAAGTCTTATTCTTTAGTTGTCTCAAACCTTTTACGACCTCTTGCGACAGAGGATATAAACTTTTAATTTCTGATAAATGCTGCCATTTCCTTATGTAATGCCAATTATTGTCATAGTAATGAAAACAAGCATCAATGTTACTTTCCTTAAACGACTTTGACACCTGTCTAGTCATTTCTATATTTGGTAAAAAGAAATTAAGAAATGCATAACTTTCTTCTCCCCCTACTGGAACAGATCTAAATGTAACTTGGGGTATCTTTGATAAAACATCCCTAATGATCGTATAATATTTTTTTTGCAAGGCAATAACCTCTTTTAAACGTCGAACTTGTGCTAAACCTACTGCAGCGTGTAATTCTGAAATCCTAAAATTGTATCCCAAAAAAGGATGTAATTCCTTGCCTCGATCATTTCCCGAATGATCATGGCCGTGATCACTAAAATGATCAGCGTTTAATTTGTATAATTCATTGTTGGTAACAATAGCACCACCTTCACCACATGTGATCGTTTTTACAAAATCGAAAGAAAAACAACCAATATCACCGATACTTCCTAAAGGCTTTCCATCATATGTCCCCCCTATGGCTTGACACGCATCCTCTATCAATGTTAATTGATTTTTTTTACAAATATCCTTTAGAGCACCCAAATTTGCCATACTTCCGCACATGTGCACAGGCATAATTGCTTTTGTATTGTTTGTAATTGCATTTTCAACTTTCTTTATATCTAAAGTCAGTGTGTCATCAATATCTACAAGAATCGGGATTGCTCCTAACATTAATATGGCCTCAAAACTTGCTACAAATGTAAATGTAGGCATGATAACCTCATCTCCCGCTCCAATTCCAGCAGAGGCCAAAGCAACTGAAACTGCAGCAGTACCACTTGATACTAATTGAGCATGCTTGACTTGAAGGGTTTGCTCTAATGCTTGTTCAAGTTCCCTTGCTTTCCAAATATTTTGACGCATGTTTTCAAAACCATAGCGCATTAAAACCCCTGTTTCTATAACATCATTTAATTCCTTTCTTTCCTCATTTCCGAACAATTCAAATCCTGGCATAACCTATAAATAATTTAACACTTACACATCAAAATTACGATATTAAAGCTCATTCAGAAAAAGAAACCATCAAATTCATTACAAAAAATTTTGCTTGGTCAAACATGTTCCAATTTCTCAGAGTTTTGTATTTTCGTTTGAAACAAACATATATTTAAATGAAAAAATCACAAGTGTTTTTAGGATTAATTGCCCTTATTGTTGTTTTTAGTTGTGGCTCTTTAAAAAAAACTATTAAAGTAGATCCTTATATTGGGAATTGGAGCCTATTGATAGAAGACACACCGCAGGGTGACATTGCCACTAATCTCGTTATTTCCATGATGGAAGATGGAAATTACTCAGGTACATTAAGCTCTGATATGGGATCTTTTGAATTAGATGATTTTGAAATTATTGAACAAAAAATGTCAGGAACTTTTTATTATCAACAGATAGATTTTGATGTGACCGGTACTTTTGAAGATATGAGTTTTAAAGGCTATGTTTCTGGTATGGGTGAAGATTTTAAGGCTAATGGTAAAAAGCTTATTGAAGAGTAATTTTCTTTAATTTAAAATTGTGATACCTTGAGAATTCGCTTTCTTCATTCTTAAATATTAGTTTTAGTTTTTAAAGAGGAAAAAGACACGTGCAACTGGATTCTATTGACCTCATATTCCCTTCCCAAGTATCGCAAATTTTGTAACTGTTACTTTTTGCGCTATTTTTTGTTTTTGCTTTTTCTACTAAATAAAACACTAAATATTAAATTTATTTATCACAATAATGATACTTTAGTTTTTTTAATTGAAAAATGGATAACAACAGAATCATCAAAACTTTGTAAAATAAATCATTTTTTATTAACCAATACCTTTTAGATAATTGAACCCATGTTCTAATAAAATAAAAATAATAAGAACAAATTCTCAGCATTTAGAATTTAAAAAACTTGTGAAATCACTAAATTTAGATCTCGCAGGCAGAGATGGAGCAACTCATCTTTTAGCAGAATTTAATGATATTTCTAATTTAAATTATGTTGTTTTAGCATTGATGAAAAGCAAAGTAATTGGTTGCGGAGCAATCTCCAAACATAATTTTAATTCCATGGAGATTAAAAGAATGTACGTTTCTCCCGAGGCAAGAGGTCAAAGAGTTGGTGATAAGATTTTATATGAATTAGAAAACTGGTCTAAAGAGTTAGGAAATTCTAGGTGCGTGCTTTTTATGGGATCAAAACAACCTGAAGCAAGTAAACTCTATCAAAGAAACAATTATGGTTCTACTGATAAATACGGTAAGCTCAAGGACATTCCTGACAGTATATGTCTTGCAAAAGATTTGTAAATAAATACAGTGGAGCCATTATTATAGGTCGTAATGATTTAATGCTTAATAAAAGGAATAATTAATAGCTAACTTTAAACAGAATGTGATTCCGATAGATTCCAATAAACAACACTCTTTACCTACGATAAGAAGTATTTATACCAGACATGCTAAAACTTAATCAGAACAGAATATTTTTGAGAGCTAATTGGTTAAGGCTAGCATCTGCCAATTATATTGTTGATCCTGAAATACTTAAAAAACACATACCTAAGGGTACAATCCTAGAGGCATATAATGGTAAACACTATGTGAGCCTTGTGGCATTTAGATATTGTGAGACGCGCCTTCTAAATGTTCGTGTACCATATCATAACATTTTTGAGGAGATCAACTTACGTTTTTATGTGAAAAGAGAAATTACTCCCGGAAACTGGAGATCCGAAGTTGCTTTCACCAAATTATTTTTTCCAAAAACAGCACTTACTCTTGTAGCTAAATACATCTATAAAGAGAACTATGAAACAAAAAAAATGAGACACGAATGGTCTGAGAATAATCATGAATTATTCACATCATATGGGCTAAAGAAAAACCGCTGGCATGATTTTGAGCTTGTGAGCACAAAAAAAAGTAATCCAATTAATTTAAACACCTCTGAACATTTTTTTTCTAAGCATTTTTGGGGTACTTCTAAAATTAATCCTAATTCTTGTACCATTTACAAGATTGATCATACTGACTGGGAATCGCATAAGGTTATTAGCTCAAAAATAACTTTTGATTTTAATACCGTTTTTGGGGATGAATTTAAGTATTTGACAAATGTTGAACCTCACTCAATCAACTTATTCAATGGATCTGAAGTTTTTGTTCATAAGAAAAAAACAGTTTGAAAATGACTGTTAACACCTTTAAAGTAGGGCATAATTTTAAAACTATTTTTCATGGACTTAATCTCTATAATTTTGTAATTTTTTCATATGACCTATTTAATAATTCTCAAATGGAATTTTCTTCTGTCCAATATTTTTTATTGAATTGATGGTTTTTTTGCATGCTTGCAAAATTTTACACCGATTTCATGACCAATTAATACTAACTTTTCTGCTGCTTTGGCTATAGCTTCCTCAACAGATTTTGATTTACTCAAAACTGTATAAACTTTTTTAAGTTCAAGTGACTTTGAAATAGGTAAATCAACATCACCACACACTGCAATAATTGGTTTTTTATTTTTTTTAGCTAGTTGACAAACACCACTGATGACTTTACCTTCTTCTGTTTGAATATCTAATTTCCCTTCCCCTGTTATCACTAAATCACACTCCTTAATCAATGTTTCTAATTGAGTAATTTCTATGAAGTTTTGAATACCTGAAAGTAATTGTGCCCCGAGAAAAGCAAAAGCGCCTCCACCAACTCCACCGGCTGCACCTGCTCCAGGGATATCAGAAATATTAGGCAAATCATGTTCAAGTAATTTTGATGATAAATTGACTAAACCTTGGTTTAATTGTTCAATTTCAATTGAACTTGCACCTTTTTGAACACCATAAATATAAGCTGCCCCATTTTTACCATACAATAAGGTATTGACATCACAAATTACTTTCACTTGGACTTCTTTAGTCTTAAAAAGCACCTCACTGTCATCTATTCGGTTAATTAATAAAAGATTTTGCCCTATAGGTGATAGTAAATTTTCGCAGGCATCAAAAAATCGATACCCTAAAGCTGAGGCTATGCCAATTCCTCCGTCATTTGTTGCACTTCCACCGATAAATAGATTAATGGTTGTTGCTCCTTTTTGTATGGCATCAGCAATTAATTCACCCGTACCAAAAGAAGACGTAAACATGCAATTACGCTCTTCTTCCTTTAATAAAACCAAGCCAGATGCAGATGACATTTCAATATAAGCTATCTTTTGAGAACGATAATAAGTTGATTTTATGGGGCGAAATAAAGGGTCATTTACAAGTAGTTCAACAGGCTTTAAATTTAAATAATAATTTATTGTTTGTAATGAACCATCTCCCCCATCTGCCATCGGACAAGCTGTAATGTCTAGACTAGAGTTACTCTTTTTCAGTCCTTTTGCAAGGGCATTACAAACTTCGATAGCGCTTAAAGAACCTTTAAATTTATCGGGAGAAATTAAAATTTTCATCTTTAACTTTATTTAGAAGCTTAGCCATTTTTTTACATCTAGTATTACTAACCTTTACCCAAGTAATGACATAAACTATGGGTTTGTAATTATCTTTTGAATCATCCATTTCCACATTTCTTGAATACTTCCATTTTCTAAACCACAAATATCTTTTAATATGGAAACAGATTCTATGCCCATTAAAAGACTTATTGCGTTAACCATTTTATCAAATGTTTCTTTTGAAATCTCTTTTTTTAAAGGTAGAAGTGCCTCGGCTATCAATAGAATTCTTTTTCCTCCTCTCGAATAATTTTTCTTATCTCGAACGGAATTCTGCATTATTGCACCTAAATATAATCGAAATACATCTTCATTTGTAGTCAAAACCTCAAAATGATAATCAATTAATTTTTCAATCCGTGCATTTAAATTGCATACATCAATATCACCAAACAAATCATCTTTATCCATCAAGCCTCTTTGTAAAGACGCTTCTTTTAATAAGATATCCTTATTTGAAAAATAGCGATATGCTGTTGCCTTAGATATACCCGCCACTAGAGCCACTTGCTCTACACTAATATTTTCACCCTTAACTAACATCTTCTTAGCAGTTGCCAATAGTAACTCACGCGTTTTTCTTTTCTGACCTATACGTCCTGATTCTAAATAATCTTCCTCTTTGTGAGACTTTTTTCTCATAAGTTTTATATATTTGTGAGACTTTCGTCTTATAAGTACAAAGTTATAAATAATTTACAGATGTTTAAAAGCTTTAAAAAGTCATTTGCTAAGGTTAATAATGTCAATATCACTTATGTTATCGGTGGAAGTGGTCCACCATTACTACTATTACATGGGTATCCACAAACTCATGTTATTTGGCATAAAATTGCACCTACTTTAGCTACAAAATATACGGTTGTTGCAAGTGATCTTAGAGGCTACGGCGATAGTAGTAAACCACCTACAGATGAAAGGCACGAACCTTATTCAAAAAGAGCAATGGCTGAGGACCAAGTTCAATTAATGAAAAATTTGGGGTTTGATAGGTTTTTACTGATCGGCCACGACCGAGGAGGGAGAGTGGGACATCGTTTAGCATTAGACTATCCTGAAAGTGTTGAGAAATTAGTGGTAATGGATATCGCACCGACCTATACCATGTACAAAACAACGGATATGGATTTTGCAAAAGCCTATTATCATTGGTTTTTTCTAATTCAGCCCGCAGATATTCCTGAGCGGATGATTAACGCAGACCCCATGTATTTTCTCAATAAAAAATTTGGTCAATGGGGAAGAGATAATGGTGCATTTACGAAAACTGCCTTTGCAGAATATCTGCGCTGTTTGACACCAGAGACCATCCATGCAAGTTGCGAAGATTATCGCGCTTCTGCTTCAATAGACTTAGACCACGACCAAATTGATTTAGATAATGGGCATAAAATAGCCTGCCCTGTGCTGGCAATTTGGGGTACAAAAGGTTTCGTGGGAAATAAATATGATGTCATAGCAGAATGGAAAAAATGGGCAACAAATGTTAGTGGTTATAGCCTATCTTGTGGTCATTATTTGCCAGAGGAAGCACCAAAAGAGACTTTAGCTGCTTTGCTTTCTTTTTTGTAAATTTTTAATTTAAATCAAATGAATACCTATCAAATTGCTACTATTCCTGGAGATGGAATTGGTAAAGAAGTCATTCCGGAATCAGTAAAGATTTTAAACGCTATAGCTGCTAAATGCGGTTTCCAACTAAAATTTAAAAATCACGACTATTCTTGCGAGTATTTTAAGAAATACGGCAAAATGATGCCTGAAGACGGTTTGGAGCGGTTAAGAGATAGTGATAGTATTTTTTTAGGAGCAGTTGGCTATCCGGGTGTACCAGATCATATATCTTTGTGGGGTTTATTAATTCCAATTAGAAGAAATTTTCAACAGTATGTTAATCTACGACCAGTTAAATTATTGAAAGGAGTAGCATCTCCATTAAAAAACCCAGGCCCTGTAGATTTTTACATTGTACGGGAAAATAATGAAGGAGAATATTCTTCCATTGGTGGGCGATTATATGAGGGAACAGATCACGAATTGGCGGTACAAGAAAGTATTTTTACTAGACGAGGTGTTGACAGAGTTATGAAATATGCCTTTGAATTAGCTAATAAAAGAGGTAAAAAATTAACGAGTGCTACCAAATCGAATGGGATCATCCACACAATGCCTTATTGGGATGAACGTTATAACGCTATGAGTATAAAATACCCTGACGTGTTTACTGACCAATTTCATATTGATATATTAGCAGCACATTTTGTTCAACATCCTGACTGGTTTGATGTGGTGGTAGCTAGTAATTTATTTGGAGATATTTTATCAGATTTAGGACCTGCTGTTGTTGGAGGAATGGGAATCGCACCAGGTGCAAATATAAACCCTGAGAAAGAATTCCCTAGCATGTTTGAACCCGTTCACGGAAGTGCACCAGATATAGCAGGAAAAAAATTAGCCAACCCAATTGCTTGTATTTGGACAGCCGCAATGATGTTAGATCATTTGGGAGAAACGGAAGGCGCTAAATTGATAGTAAATGCAATTGAAAATATAACCGAAAAAGGAGATATTTTAACAAGAGATTTAGGAGGTACTGCTGGCACACAAGACGTTACGAAAGCGATTATTGAGCAAATTGCTCAGTCCTAATTTTAACCAATCGAATATGACTATCAATTCAAAAAATATCGGCTTAATTTCAGGTCCTTTGACATTCCTAATAATTCTACTTTTCTTTCATCCTGAAGGTTTAAGTCCCAGAGCAAATGCCATTTTAGCATCTACATCATGGATAGCAATTTGGTGGATTACAGAGGCTATTCCTATTGCTGTAACTGCCTTATTGCCCATTATTTTGTTTCCTTTAACAGGTGGCTTAGATTTGTCAAACACCACCGCCTCCTTTGGTCACAAATATGTCTTTCTGTATGTAGGAGGCTTTATCATTGCCATTGCCATAGAAAAATGGAATTTACACAAACGCATAGCTTTAAATATCATTAATTTCATCGGCACCAATATCGTTAATATCATACTCGGTTTTATGGTGGCAACTGCATTTATGTCGATGTGGATTTCCAATACGGCTACGACTGTTATGATGTTGCCAATCGGTATGGCAATCGTGGCACAATTAAGAGATAATCCAAATACTATAGAAGATGAAAATCAGATTTTTGGAAAAGCCTTGATGTTGGCAATTGCCTATAGTGCTACCATTGGAGGCATGAGTACTTTGATTGGAACACCCCCTAATTTGGTACTCGCAGGCGTCGTTGAAGAGACCTTTGGATATGAAATTACTTTTGCCCAATGGTTTAAATTTGGCTTTCCTATCTCCGTAGTATTATTATTTCTATGCTGGAAATACTTAACGAGTATTTCCTTTAAATTTAAACAAAAATCTTTTCCTGATGGGCGAGCAGATATTACGAAACAATTAAAGGCATTAGGTCCAATTAGCTATGAAGAGAGATTGGTGGCAGGAGTTTTTACCTTAACGGCACTGGCCTGGATTAGTCGCTCCTTTTTTCTAAATTCTATTATGCCGGCGATTGATGACACAATTATTGGTTTAATAAGTGCTCTCATACTTTTTTTATTACCTACCAAGAATAAGGATAGGCGCCTGTTAAATTGGAAAGAGGCTGTCAAATTACCTTGGGGAATTTTATTATTATTTGGTGGAGGAATGGCATTAGCTTCAGGTTTTAAAGAGAGTGGCTTAGCTCTGTGGATCGGTTCTCAAATGACTTTACTGGACGGTATTTCACTTCTTTTATTAGTTTTTGTTTTGATAACTTCTGTTAATTTTCTTACAGAAATTACTTCTAATCTGGCAACAACAGCTATGTTATTACCTATTTTATATCCCATGGCAGAGGTCATTAATGTACATCCATTCGTTTTGATGGTTGCGGCAACCGTTGCTGCTTCGTGTGCTTTTATGTTACCTGTAGCGACCCCTCCAAACGCGGTTGTTTTTGGCTCAGGTTATTTGCGCATTCCTGATATGATGAAAACAGGGATATGGATGAACATATTATCTATTATTTTATTGACCCTTTTTGTTTATTTTCTATTGCCCTTTTTATGGGGCTTTGACCCTTTAGTATTTGAGTTTATAGCATCATTAGGGTAATTATCAAACTCTATAGCACGGAATCTCATTGGAAATTTGGCCTAATGAATATGGCTCTATTTGTTCTTACAATCATTTGTGAAATGATTGTAGATGTGTCACCACAAAATTTGTTTCCTATTAATTTTATAGTGTATGGATCATCCTACAATCTCTGCGCTAATCGCAGCTTATTTCGTAAAAAATAATTATTCTTTAAAAAAAATTAGTTAATCACTAGTTAGTAAACTAATTGCTATCTATAAAGACGAATAATGATAGGTCTACAAATAAAATGCTTTATTGTATGATGTATTCTTAAAATTATAAATCGATAACACTATTTTTTAGCTCTTTTCTTACTTTTTTCAAATCAGCAAAAGCATCATCAGCTGCACGGTGACCTACTGGCATCACTAACACCGACTTCAGACCTCGTTTATTTAACTCAAGAAGTTGGTCATATTGTTCGGGATCAAACCCTTCCATTGGACAAGCGTCAATACGCTCAACTGCACATACCGTTAACAGATTACCCATAGTCAAATAAGCTTGTTTCATAGCCCATAACTCTATTTGATTTTGATTTAATTTTTCAAAATCGTTTATTAAAAATTGTTTGAATGGCTGTAAAACTCTGTCTGGAGTCTGTCTAATACCTTGCACACGATTAAAGTAAGAGGCAATATAGGCTTGATCAATCTGCTCTTCAATACAAAAAATTAAGACATGGGATGCCTGAGCTACTTGCTGCTGATTCATTGTATGTGGCACCAATTGGCATTGAAGTTCCTTGTTACTAAGTATCACTAATTTTACTGGTTGAAGACCATATGAAGTGGCAGTTAGATTAAATGCCTCTTTTAATGTTGCTATTTTTTCTTTAGACAGAAGCAGTGTTTCATCAAACTTTTTTGTAGCATAACGCCACTGTAATTGATCAATAACATCCATAATTAACTTTTTAATAGCGAAAGTACAACCGTTTAATTCTGTGTAAGGTCATTTTAATAAAATTTTAATACCTCTTATGAATTAAAGCATACCATGAATAGGGGTGTTTTCCACAAAAATGTTTCAAAAAATTAGATTTTAATTTGAATGAAATAAAAAAGGGTTCTATATTTGCAACCGCAATCGGAGAAATGGCAGAGTGGTCGAATGCGGCAGTCTTGAAAACTGTTGAGGGTCACACCTCCGGGGGTTCGAATCCCTCTTTCTCCGCGAAAAGAGTTACTCTTTTAATAAAAGCTCACAGACACAATGTTTGTGAGCTTTTTGTATTTATTAACGTATCATAAAAAATATACCCTAAACGAACTTAAATAACTTGCAATATGTTCTTTGACTATCACTTTTGTTTGTTCCGATTTTAAACCAAGAAAATTAAGATTGTTTTGATGTTGCTCTAATGTGACAATCATTTTAAACAATGCATGCGCCATCATCAATTGTTGTTATTATCGCAGACAATTCTTTGTTGTATGTTTTCCTGTAAGCTCCTTTGGTGTCCTCAATAAACTGATCAACATGAGTTGAATGAACTATATTAATCGTGCAACCACCAAATCCCCCACCCATCATTCGAGATCCCAAAACATAATCTAAACCTTTAGTAAGTTCCACTAAAAAATCAAGTTCCTCACAACTCACCTCATAGTGTTGTTGTAGACCGTAATGCGATTGATACAAACAATTTCCGAAATTTATAAAGTCAAAGTTTTTTAGGTGAGCTACTGCATTTATTGACCTTTTGTTTTCTTCAATGACATACAATGCCCGATGGTATATTTCGTCTGAAAGCACATGTTCAAATTCATTTAAAATTTCTAGAGGAACTTTTGATAAAAACTTATAGTTGGGGTATTTTTTCTTGATCATTGTCAGTGCAATGGAACATTCATCTCTTCTCCTATTGTATGCACTATTGGCTAAGTTGTGTGACACATTTGAATTTAATAACACGATGATGTAAGGTTTAAAATCAACTTCTATTAAATCGTACGCTAAGGTCTCACAATTTAAAAATAAAAGATGATTTTTTTTCCCTTTAATAACTGCAAATTGATCCATTATTCCACATTTGGCACCAATAAAGGTATGCTCAGTATCTCTTGATAGCTCAATGAGTTCTGTGTCAGTTAATCCAATTTTAAATAACTCATTAATCCCTTTTGCTAAACCACATTCCAATGCTGCTGATGAGCTTAAACCAGCTCCTAATGCTAAATCACTTTCTATGATGCAATCAAAACCTTTTAAGATATTTGGTTTAAGTACGTTAATATGAAATAACACCCCGAGAATAAAGTTATGCCATTGCGTATCGGTTTTGACTAAATTATTTAAATCAATTTTAAAATCATTCTTCAATAGGATAGATGTCACATGGCACATATGACTATTATTTTTCCTAAATTTTAATGTGATTTTTTGATTCATAGCGGCAGGAAGTACGTGACCACCATTATAGTCAAGATGTTCTCCAATAAAATTTATCCTACCGGGTGATTGAACAACTACCTCACTTACAAAAGAATTTACAGCTAACATTATTAATAATTTTTATGGTCTTTGTGTTTTGCTTAAGTCTCTAAATAATCAAATTAAAAACTAAAATATTAACCATAAATTTAATGATATTGTAATAATTCATATGTTCTTAGCGCTTGTTTTTCTTAAATTTTAATGATGCTAAAGGCACTCATGATGTTATGCTACAGCATTCAAATTATTTTTTCAGGTGAGGTATGGTATTTTTTAATGGTATTTTTTTTGTACTGCTCCAATTTTGATGTTAATCTTTTAAAAAAAGTTCCAAAAACATCTAATTCACGACAAAGAATACAGATGTCTATTAAACTTCAGCAACTAACTTTCTATTTTTATATTGTCCCTTTCAAATTTGACTTATAAACGTTTTGTTGTCAGTACATAGCATAAATCCTTAAACAAAATTTTATGAAAACACTAAAATTAATCACCACTATCGTAATTTTAATATTTACATTCAGTTGTAATCAACTAGAAAAAACAAACAAAGAAAATTCAACTACAGGCCTTTATAAATTACAACAAACTATTTATCACGGTGGTGACATCATTACCATGGCTGGCGATATTCCAAATTACGTTGATGCCGTAGTTCAAAGGGAAGGCAAAATAGTATTTACAGGTTCCAAAGAAGAGGCAATAGCAAGATTTGGAGGTAAAGCCCTTGAGGTTAACTTGGAAGGTAAAACAATGGTTCCAGGGTTTATTGATGGCCATGGCCACGTGTTCAATGTAGGGTTGCAGGCTTTATCTGCAAATATGTTACCAGCACCAGACGGCGAAGGTAATACTGTCAGTGATTTACAACGACTTTTGAGAGATTGGATATTAAAAAATAAGGATTTTATTGAAAAAACAGGTTGGGTAATTGGTTTTGGTTATGATGATTCACAATTAGACAGATATCCTACAAAAGAAGATTTAGATGCTGTAACAACAGACTACCCTGTTATAATCATTCATCAATCAGGACATCTAAATGTTTTAAATTCTAAAGGCCTAAAGATTGCAGGATACACCGCTGAAACAAAAGATCCAAAAGGAGGTAAAATTAGAAGAGTACCTGGCTCTCAGGAACCAAATGGAATCTTGGAGGAAATTGCACATTTTACAGTATTAATTAGAGATTTTTTACCTAAAGTAACGAAAGAGTTACAAGACAACATGTTATTGAAAGGACAAAACTTATATGCTTCATTTGGCTATACAACTGCCCAAGAAGGAAGGACGACACCTGATGGCACGGCTGCGCTAGAGAGAGCGTCAGAAAGTGATGCTCTGATTTTAGACGTCGTGTCATATCCTGATATTTTAAGTAATAGAAAAGCAGCAACCTCTAAGTACCATGGAAACAAGTATTATAATGGGTATAGAATTGGTGGAGTAAAGTTAAATTTAGATGGTTCTCCTCAAGGAAAAACAGCTTGGCTAACACATGCTTATCACGTTCCTCCTGATGGTGAGAATAAAGACTATCACGGATACTCAAGCATGAGTGATGAAGATGCTTACAAACATGTTGCTGACGCCTACCAAAACAATTGGCAACTCATGTCGCATTGTAATGGTGATGCCGCGATAGATCAATATGTTAAGGCCATATCAAAAGCTAACAAAGAATTTGGTAATGACGATAGAAGAATCGTAATTATTCATGCACAAACTGCTAGAGAAGATCAAGTAAAAAGCTTTGTAGAGCAAGATATCTTTCCTTCATTTTTCCCGATGCATACTTTTTATTGGGGAGACTGGCATGTAAACTCTGTTTTGGGAAAAGATAGAGCTTATAAAATATCACCCACAAACACAGCCCTAAAACTAGGCCTAAAATTCACTTCTCATCACGATGCACCAGTAGCATTACCGAGTTCAATTCGAGTTCTATCTGCGACTGTCACACGTCGCTCCAGGAGTGGAGATGTTATTGGCCCAGATGAACGGGTATCTGCATATGTCGGATTAAAAACATTAACAGATTGGGCTGCTTATCAGCATTTTGAAGAAGATAGCAAAGGAACTATAGAAGTCGGAAAGGTTGCAGATTTTGTGGTTTTAGATAAAAATCCCTTAAAAATAGATCCCTTAGAGATTGAAAATTTAAATATTATTAATACTTATAAAAATGGTCAAGTCATTTTTGATAAAAATAATATTGACAATATCCAGTAATTAAAATTATCATGTTAAAAAAAATTCAAATTTATAGCCTGTTAATTACAATTAGTTTCTGTTTTACACAATGTCGAAACAATACAGTCTCTAAAAGCAAAAACAAGAAATTTGAGGAAAACTTTGGACAAAAAAAACAAAATCTTGTTGGAAACTGGGTTTCAATGGAGAAAAATGAAACCATTGAAAATTTAGCAAAATTAGTAGTCAAAGAAAATAATATTCCCTATCCAATTCGTACCATCGTGAACATAGAAAAACAATTGGTTAGCGGGATGAATTACAGATTTGTTATAATTTTAGATAATGGAGAGCACTGGACAACACAAATTTATGTAAATACGAAAAATGAAAAACAAATAACAACATTTACACCTATAAAACCTCTCATTAATCAATAGTAACGCAAACTTTTTATAGAACAAAGAAATCATTTTACAGTTACTAAAACAATAAACCAAAAAATATGAAACTATTTAGATACTACTTTATTTTATCGATGTGTTTAACCGTAGTTCAACTGTCGGCACAAAAAACGGAGGACGCCTCAGTAGATGCCTCAAAACCCACAAACTTATACACGCAAATTAATAGTGCTTTTGAATACCAATCACTCAAAATGGGACACATTTATTTGGAACACGTATTAACATACAATACGCGTTTAATCCTGATAATTTATTACTTGTGGAAGTTCCTTTACTTTATAATGACAACTCTAAATCCTTTGGGATATCAGATACTCGGGTTAGATATTTTCATGTGGTGAAAAGAAATATAACATCTCGATTTATTGCGATTGCTCCATTTGCTGATGTCACAATTCCTTCAGGATCTTTCACCAAAGGGCTAGGTAGCGATGTTTGGTCAGTCACCGCAGGTTTGGTTGCAGGATACTTGGTTTCTCCAAAAATATCAATGTTTCCAGGAATTGGTTATGTCCATATTACAGATCCAAACAAGTACGCTGGCAGTTCGCAAAATGGTTTAAATATTCAGACAAACATGAGTGTTAGTTTTTCTAAACGAGCCTTTCTTTTCATCAATCCAATTGTAACCTTTCTTTCAAAAACCATTTGGACTGGTGAATTAAATTTTAATTACATGATTACACCAAATAAATTAAAAATTAACTTCGGTTATTTCCCAAATTTCACCAATGATATCAGTACCTTTAGAATTGGAACAACACTCTTTCTATGACAGCAACCTCTCTTCAACAAAAAGTACAAAAAATACTTATAAAATTCCTCATTATTAGCATCGCCGTACTAGCTCTTTTCCTATGGGCATGTTCTTGGACTTACTCTGAAGGCACACGTTCTGGAAATCTTATTAAGGTTTCAAAAAAAGGAGTTGTTTTCAAAACCTATGAGGGAGAACTTAATCTAGGCGGTGTGCGCATGACTGAAGGACTAGAAGGCAATATTTGGTCATTTACAATCCTAAATGAAGACCTTATTAATAGTCTAAAGGATTTTGAAGGTAAACGCGTAAAACTCTATTACAAAGAAAGATATCGCACCATGCCTTGGCTTGGAGACACAAACTACATCATGACTAGTGTTGAAGAATTCAAACCTTAATAAATGGTTATTTAATCTGTCTCTTTTTAAAATTACTTTGATCTTAATATAAGTAGTGGAATAGAGATCTGTTGCGTTAAATTTTCTGAAACATTACCAAGTAACAAACGGTTAAAAAACGAACGTTTTTTTTGAGTAATTGCTAAAAAGTCAACTTTATTAAATGTACAGAATTCATGAATAGACTCTAAAAATCTTGAATCTTGTAATTCAAAAAAATTAGTAGATGTTTCATTAGTGAGATGTCCTTTTAGTGAATCTCTGTTTTTCTTTTGTATAAACGAAAGTTTGTCTTTTTTAGAAATGTGCAGTAACTGAAGGCTCGAATCATGAGTCTTCAAAATACTGGTTAGCGGCTTAAATTCATTCTCTATAATTGCTGTTGAATAATCCGTTAAATAGACTGATTTTTTGAACTCTTGAAAATGATAATTATTAGGAATTACCATCATCGGGCATACACCGCGACGAATTAACTTTATCGTATTACTCCCAAAAATAACTTGATTAAGGCCTGACACTCCTTTTGTTCCCAAGACGACTAAATCAATTTTATTCAACGTGCATAACTGATTTGTGGCATCTATAAAATTATCAAAATCTACAATGGATATAAACTTATGATTTAGATTTAAATACTTTGATTTTAGTGTTATTATTAAATTGTCTATGGACTTTTTAGAGGTTTGAATTAGGGATTGATAAAGATTCATCGAAGGGGTAGCTGTCATCAAATCGTCAGAAATAAACGATGTAGCTTTCTGCACATTCAAAATAAAAAAAGTACACTTGCTTTTGGCAAAAATTTGCATCGCCCCATCAATTGCATTTAAAGAATTATTGGAAAAATCTGTCGGTAGTAATATTCCTTTCATATGACGAATTATTCCTCTAAATTACCTCAAAACATCATAAGAATTTATGATATAAGTCACTTAAAAGATTATGCTAGTAAAATAAAATCTTTAAACGTATTTTTGCCTTAAACATAGAAGCATTCTAAAGATTGTTGAAATAAAAAGTGTATGAATCGATTCATTATAATAGTATTAGGTCTTATCAGTTTTGTTATAAGTGGTCAAAATAATACCATTGCCCCTGGTGAAAAATTAACATTTACAGCCTCCTATAACATGTCTGGATTATTGACCGATTTTGCGCAAATCACTATGGAGACAACTACATTTAAAACCTCTAAATCTGAATTTTTACGTCTGCGATGTAAAGCACAAACCTATGAGAAATGGAATCAATTTTTTGCGATCAACGATACTTATGAAACTTTTGTTAATCCAACTAATTTAGAGCCTTACATACATAAAAGACAGATTAATGAAGGTGGTTATTTCAAAAAAATGCAGTACAACTTTGACAGTAAATCTCAATCTGTTAAAAGTATCAAAACTAAACGTAGAAAAGACGGAACTTTCTGGGATGAAAAAAACACCTTTCGAGTAAGTGAGCAAACAAAGGACATCATAACCACCCTCTATGCACTACGAAATTCAGACATTCATAAAGCTAAAATTGGAACTAAGGATCGCATAACCGTTTTGTTTGACAACAAAGAAACAGAAATTACGATAGCTTTAATCGCTATTGAAACAATAGACACAAAACTTGGTATGATCAAATGTTATAAAGTGGGTGTTTCGTTGCAAAACTCTGAAATTCTAAATAACGATAACGATAATGTTATCTGGTTAACAGCCGACAAAAATAAAGTGCCAGTATATGTGAAGTTTAAAGTGCCTGTAGGAAATGGGGAACTCAAAATTCAACATGCAACTGGTTTAAAATTCTAATCTATGAGATTTATATTATTATTCGCATCGTGCTTATTAGCTTTTATTAGCACAGCCCTGTCGGTCCTTCCTTTTGGTTTAATTGCTTTCATCCCAATTGCCATCGGATTAACACTTAGTTGGGTTTGTTACAAAAAAACCTTGAGTGATGGTAAAAAACTAATTTTTATTCAGCTCATTATTGCTGTTTTTGTGTGCTCTAGTTGTTTAACGCTCTACAATACGTTTAGGCCTAATACAATTGTCAACGCTGATGAAGCATCAGAAATAGAAAAACAAAATGATATAGAGACTTTAGAAGAATTAGAAAATCTTGAGATTGAAAATTAATGAAATTTTCACGTTATTTATGAACTATCTAAAAACAGTTTGATGAAGTTTTACATCGTTGCATCTATTTTATCTTTTATTGGCTCCTGCGCAACGTTGAGTCATAAAGAAAAGATTGAGAATATTAAAAATAGTATTATTATTAACCAACCGAGTCAAATCGTCTCTTACGCAAATACTATTACGGCTAGAGAACTCAATAACCATCTTTACCAATTTGCATCAACAGATTTTGAAGGAAGAAATGTTGGTAATTCCGGACACAAAAAAGCTTCAAATTATCTCCGTGATTATTATATCTCACAAAACATCCCGTCACCAATTAATGATAGTATTTATTATCAAGCTATTCCTTCTTTCAAATACGATGGTAAGAAATTTGACTCCTCGAATAACGTCGTAGCTTTTATTGAAGGAAGTGAGAAAGCTGAAGAAATAATAATTATATCGGCTCATATGGATCATATCGGTATTGATGACTCCGGAGATGTTTTTCAAGGAGCGGATGATAATGCTTCTGGAACCGCTGCTCTACTTGAGATAGCTCAAGCTTTTCAAAAAGCAAAAAATGATGGTTTTGGCCCCAAACGCTCACTTCTTTTTATACATTTTACTGCAGAAGAAAAAAATCTTCGTGGTTCTGAATTCTATGTAAATAATCCTATTTTTCCACTCGAGAAGACAGTGTCTAATTTGAACGCAGATATGATTGGTCGTATTGATAATAGACACGAATTTGATCCAAATTATATTTATCTCATTGGTTCTGATAGATTGAGCAGAGAATTACATTGGATATCAGAAGCCGTTAATTCAAAATTTATCAATTTAAATTTAGACTATAAATACAACGATGAATCAGACAGTAATCGCTATTATTATCGCTCAGATCATTATAATTTTGCAAAAAATGGTATTCCAATTATTTTTTATTTTAATGGAAAACATGATGATTATCATAAAACAACAGATACCCCTGATAAAATCATTTACACTTTATTAGAAAAAAGAACCAAGTTAATCTTCGTAACTGCTTGGCAGCTGGCTAATCAGAAAAATCGATTAATAATTGATAATTAATTGAAATTATAAAAGTTTGTTAAAAGGTTGAACATAAGAAGAAAGAACTCTTGCTTTTTGTAATATCGTAATTTAAAAATAATACCCATGAAAAATATATTTATTCTTGTTTCTACATTGTTCTGTCTTAGTTGTGGAACTCCGAAAGAGTCCTCTACAGTAAAAGAAGCCAAAACAACTCCAATTGATATTATAGAGTTTGGTTCTACTATCACCCAAGACGAATTAAAGGACATGCTCTATGTTTATGCTTCAGATGCTTTTGAAGGAAGAGAAACTGGAGAACCTGGTCATGAAAAAGCAGTCAATTACATCAAAGATTTTTACAGTTCAAAATCAATTGCGCCATTGCAGTCTAGTGGTGATTATTTTCAAGAAGTTACATTTCAACAGCTATTCGTGCCTAAGGTTAGTACTACTATTAATGGAACTACACTAAAGACATTTGATGACATTATTTCTTTATCTCCTGCAATGTCTGCAAGTATGTCAAGTGATGAGTTGTTTTATGTTGGATATGGCATTGATGACCCAAATTATAGTGATTTTAATAATATTAATGTCAAAGGTAAAATTCTCATTGCCAAAGCTGGAGAACCACAAAGTGATGACGGTGTATTTTTAGTCTCCGGAACAAAAGAAAAATCTAAATGGTCAAACGGACGACAAGGTCGAAGATCAAAGCAGGATGCAGCTAAACGTATGGGAGCAAAAGCACTTTTGTTTGTGGATAATGCTGCCTTCAAATATTATTCATACGCCTACAGACAACGTTCAGAAAATAACGCATCTATAGGCCTATCCCTTGGTGATGGCAGCACAGTAAAGGATGATATGCCCTTCATGTTACTATCGGAATCGGTGCTATCGTCCATTGATTCAAATTTAATGCAGTCAAATATCCCACAGTCTATCAAAGCTGACATTTCCTTAAATCAAAAAAATAAAAGTACCGCTATAGTTTCAAATAATGTAGCTAGTATTATAAGAGGCTCAGAGTTTCCTAACGAATACATTATCATAAGTGCACATTCAGATCATGTCGGTGTCAATGGTGATGGAGAAGTTTATAATGGCGCTGACGATGATGGTTCTGGATCTGTTGCTATTTTAGAAATAGCCGAAGCCTTCAAAATTGCGGAGTCTCGAGGTTTAGCGCCTCGCCGATCCATTATTTTCTTGCATGTTACAGGAGAGGAGAAAGGTCTCCTTGGATCACAATACTACACAGATATTGAACCATTAGTCCCACTAGCCAACACCGTTGCCAATTTAAATATTGATATGATTGGTAGAATCGATCCAAAAAGAGAAGGTAAAAGAAATTACTTATATCTGATAGGAAGCGATAAGTTGAGTTCAGAATTACATACTATATCTGAAACTGTCAATCAAAAGTATTCTAATATTGAATTTGATTATACGTTTAATGATGATAATGACCCAAATCGCTTTTACTACCGTTCGGATCATTACAATTTTGCAAAAAACAATGTCCCCATTATTTTTTATTTCAATGGTACTCATGAAGACTATCATCAAATTGGTGATACACCAGATAAAATAGAATATGATTTATTAGAGAACAGATCACGCTTAATATTCTACACTGCTTGGGAATTAGCAAATCGGGATGAGCGCATTAAGGTTGATAAAACAAGTAAATAAGTATTAATTCAACAAACTAACCAGTACTAATCAAAAAAGCTTCTCTTAGAATAGAGAAGCTTTTTTTTGGGTGGAAGATGGGATTCGAACCCACGACCCTCGGTACCACAAACCGATGCTCTAACCAACTGAGCTACAACCACCATTTTATTGCTCAAAATGCGATTGCAAATGTAATTTATTTCGATTTTTAAACAAAGATTTTTTGTAAATAATTATTTTAAATCATCAAAAGAAGCAATCGCAATATGTCGTTCTGTTGTAAAGCCTTCTGCGTAATCAACATGAATGAGTCTTCCCAAATCACGAGCTCTATAGGCGACACTATCCTTAAAATTCTTATTAGATATTGGGGTTTTAGGCTCATTACTTTGAGGGTCAAAAAATTGAGTTTTATATGCTTCAATCGCCTTCATCTTTTGACTCATAAAACCAGTTACATCTAAAACAAAATCAGGTTCTATGTGTTGCCATTGTATGTAATGAAAAACATGTTTTGGTCGCCATGGTTTTTGCCATGTTTTTTCACTTTCTGATCGTGTTTTTACTTTTATTAAACCACTTAGGAAACAAGCATTACTCACTAATTTACTCCCTTTTCCATGATCAATATGCCGATCTTTAATCGCATTACATAATACAATATCAGGTTGATATTTTCTAATCTTTGTTATCAGTGCTAATTGATGCTCCTTGTCATTTATGAAAAACCCATCTGCAAACTGCATATTTTCGCGGATAGTAACCCCTAAAATATTCGCAGCATCGGCAGCCTCTAAATCTCGAGTCTCAGCCGTGCCGCGTGTTCCTAACTCTCCTCTTGTTAAATCTATAATACCTATCTTCTTTCCTCGTGATATTTCTTTGGCTATGCTGGCGCCACATCCTAATTCAACATCATCTGGGTGCGCCCCTATCGCTAATATATCTAGTTTCATACAATAAAATTTAAATCTTCAAAAACACTAAATAAGGTTATGGTTCATACGGTTAATCGCTATTTATATTTCTAAATACACACACCTTATCCAATTGTCTTGTGCAATGCATTGTTTATATCAATTAATAAATCATCACTATTTTCCATTCCTACAGAAAAACGAATTAATCCATCACTAATACCTTGATCAGCACGTTCCTCAGGAGACAATAATGCATGTGATGTAAGTGATGGCAAAAGCATGGTGCTTTCAATTCCTGCTAAGCTCATTGACGGTTTGATAAGTTTTAAAGCTTTTAAAAATTGCTCTGAATCAATACCATCAATAAATTTAAACGACAACATTGCTCCAAACCCATTCATTTGTTTTTTCGCCAATTCATAATTTGGATGTGATTTTAGACCCGGGTAATAAACAGTATCAACGTACTTGTTCTTTTGAAGTTTTTTTGCCAACTTTTTGGCGTTTTTTTGCTGTGCCTTTACACGCACACTTAAGGTTTTCATGCTACGTTCTAGCATCCAAACCATAAAATCACTGAGGTTTCCTCCAAGATTTTTTCCTAAATTCCACACCGTATCAATGTGTTCTTGTTTCGCGGCTAAAGCTCCAGCACTTATATCACTATGTCCACCAAAATATTTTGTGGCACTATGTAAAACAATATCAATACCAAAATCAATAGGTCTCTGAATAATTGGGGTTGCAAAAGTATTGTCAATTACTGATAGGATATTATGAGACTTTGCAAGATTTGCAATTGCCGCAATATCTACTATTTTCAATAATGGATTTGAAGGTGTCTCTATGTAAATAAGTTTTGTGTTTTGCTGAATACAACATTCAAAATCATTTACACAAAGCCCTGATGTAAAGGTATATTTAATACCGTAACGATTAAACTGCTCCTCAACAAGATTACGTGTTCCGCCGTAAATGTCTTTTTGAAGTACAATATGGTCACCTGACCCTAAAAATGCTAACAGTGTTGTACTAATAGCCGCCATTCCTGAACTAAAAATCATAGCACCTTCAGAATGTTCTAATTGAGCAATTTTTTTGGATAAAAATTCTTGATTTGGTGTATTAAAATACCGTGGATAACGCTTTACATCGACTTCCATGAACTCATACGATGAGGCCATATAAATGGGTGAAATCGCTCCTCTAAATTGCTTGTCTGGTGTTTCTCCTGTGTGAACACAAATCGTTTTTTGACCCGAGTTTTTGTGTGATGCCATAGTACTTCATTTAAAGATACCTTAAATATAAAAAAAAGCAATACATTGTTCTCCAAATGAGACAAGAAAAACATTCCCATTACATTTTACACAAGCCTTTTCGCTATCTCAGTCAATTTATAAATAATCAGAGTAAACGAAAAAATAAAAAACTACTTGGGGACCTTTATGAATTTGCCCAAGGAACCATGGCTATTGGACGATTAGATGAAACCTCTGAAGGACTGTTGTTATTGACCACTAATGGTAAATTGAGTGCCTACGTTTCAAGTCAGAAAATAGAAAAAGAATATTATGTGCAAGTAGACGGTTTGATTAACGAACAAGCAATTGAAAAATTACGGTTAGGTGTTACTATTTCAATACATGGTCACATGTATACAACTAAAAAATGTCGCGTTAATTTATTAAAGAATTTAGAGACATTCCCCTTTGAAAAACGGTTTGTGAGAGCTGACCGTCATGGCCCAACTTCTTGGATTTCAATTACTCTGAAAGAAGGGAAATTCAGACAAATTAGAAAAATGACCGCCGCGGTTAATTTTCCAACCTTAAGATTAATAAGGGTTAGGATTGGGTCTACAATATTGACGCTAGGTGCAGGAGAAGTAATACAAGTTAACCAGTTTGCATTAGAGTAACTAAGGTAAAGTATCGTATTTAACATATTGCTACGACATCACTAAACGCTAAAAGCTGTCAAAAATATAATGAAACTATAGATATTACATCGTGTTTTATTTATCTTCACAAAAAAAATGTTAAGAGCAGTGATTTTTGATATGGATGGGGTGATTGTAGACACAGAGCCCCTACACCGAAAAGCATATCAATTAATGTTTGATGTGGTTGACATACACGTTACAAAGAAACTTTATGAGTCATTTACAGGTCAATCAACCATAAATATTTGTAAAGCTTTAGTAACAAAATTTAATCTATCGGATACTCCTGAAAATTTAGTTGCTATAAAACGACAGTTTTTTCAAGAACTTTTTGAAACAGACAAAGATTTGCAACTCATTGATGGCGTATTGGATTGTATTAATAATTATGTCAATAATGGCCTATTATTAGTCCTAGCATCCTCTGCATCAATGGATACAATTGATAATGTCTTTAAGCGTTTTCATCTGGAATCATTTTTTCGTACAAAATTATCAGGGGCAGACCTAACAGCATCAAAACCACATCCAGAAATTTTTATTAAAGCAGCACAATCTATATCATGTGATATTAATGAATGCATTGTTATTGAAGATTCGACCAATGGCATCAAAGCAGCAAAAGCTGCTAATATTTACTGTATAGGATTTAAAAGTCCAAACTCTAAAAACCAAAATTATCACTTAGCAGACCTCGTTATTGATGATTTTAAAGATGTTACGTATGATAATATCATCACACTCATATAATCCTATTATCCATTTGGCGAACAGAGATAGAAAGATGCCCTCTTTACCTATATAATCTTGGATTATAATAATAGTACAAGGTCTAAATTGTATGTTTTGACAGCCTTTTTATTATCCGCAAGGAACCCCAAACAAGGATTTAATCAAACAATAATTTCAATCTGTAAAGAAGTATAATAAAATTTATTGAGTGCTATAATCTAACTTTCTAATCTTTAGACAATCCCTTTTAGATCATTCGTTAAGGGATTTAATGGTTTATTTAACATAAAAAAACCTTGAAATGTATCAATTTAAACTGATTACGCTAACAACCTTCCCTACGTTATTATCACATCCAACAAAAAGTAACAAAATGAAAACAAAAAATAATACTATTTTTTATCAATAGCATCGTACGCTCTTATTATTACAATTGCCCAGATCGTAACACAAACGGCAATAAAAATCGAAAAATAAAGTACGATATCATTTGCTTCCATTGTCCACGAGTTTAAATAAGATTATTAACCCTAGAAGCATTGGCGCCCAAAGTCCTATGAAGATACCGTGCAATTTATTTCCTGACAGAAATAAAGATTCGGAAACTATGATAATCAACGCACATACAAATAACATGACGAGATATGGAACACCTAATTTTTTCAGAAATTTCATATTGACTATTTAAGACTGTAATATAATAAATTTACCCTTTAATAAACAATAAAAAAATTAAGAATTTTTAAAGTATTTGACGTAATTACGATGAGAGAAAATCCCCAATATAGCAATGACAAGTACTGATCCCAAAATAAAATAAACACTTACCTCTTGATCGTCTTTTGCATAACTATGTAATCCTGCTAAATAAAAGTTGACACCAAAGTACGTCATGAGAATACTTGCGAAAGCATAAATAGAAAGTAAATTAAATAAAAAACGACCTCGTAATCCGGGCACCAATCGTATATGTAAAACAAACGCATATACCATAATGCTTATCAAAGCCCATGTCTCTTTAGGATCCCAGCCCCAATAACGTCCCCAACTTTCATTAGCCCACATACCTCCAAGAAAATTTCCAATTGTTAACATTACAAGACCAACAGTCATTGCCATTTCATTCACCAAGGTGAGTTCTTTTATGTTCAGCCACATCTTCTTTTTATTTCGTTTGTTGGTCAATACCATTAGTAACAGACTAACAACGCCTAAAATCATAGCCAAAGTGAAGGGACCATAGCTTCCAACAATGACTGCTACATGAATCATTAGCCAATAACTATCGAGAACAGGTTGCAAATTTGCAATAGCAGGGTCCATCCAATTCCAATGCGCAATCATTAAAATCATGGATGTAACAAAAGCAGTAGCTGCAAACGTAATATCACTTTTTTTACCAAATAACAAACCAAATAACATGGTTGCCCAGGCAACATAAATCATAGACTCATAGGCATCACTCCATGGAGCATGACCGGAAATATACCATCGAGCGACTAAGCCCATCGTATGCAAAATAAATAAACCTAATATCACATACTTAAAAAATTTAATTGATGAATCAATTAATCGACTTTTATCTTTAAAGATTTGAATGATTAACAACACAAACATTAATGTCCCTGCGTACATGTACCAACTGAATAATTTTTTGAAAACATCGTATTTATTGTACAAAATTTCAGCTTCAATTTTATCATCAGATAACATCACTGCAGCTCCAACTTTCTGTTGTGATTTTTTTATCGCATCAAGCAACTTATCACTTTCGGTAAAATCTCCTGATTGCTTTCCTTGATTGAGCATGTAGAGATAGGCTTTAAAACCAGTATTAATAAAATTTCCATACAAAGAATCTTTTACTGGATAAGCTCCCTCTCTATATGCGTACGGAGTTATCCATTTGTTATTGATCTCATCAGGAATAGGAAAAATATTAATGGCCTCTCCGTTGACTGCACGATATATCAAATTAACGCGTTGATCTGCTTCTTTGAATTCTTTTTGATAAGAATTTGGTACCTGAGCTTTATAAGCCTCTTCAAGGTAAGGAGCTAATTTATAATCTCCTCGCGGTGTTAAGAAGTCAGCCAAGCTTGCATATTTCTGGTCTTTGGAAATTCCAATGATTGAACGTATGGAATCCGCTTTTTTTGGTTTCAAATAAATCACGGGAACATTATACCACAAAAAGGGACTTTCATGAACTGAAAGAAACACTTGATTCGCATTAAGTGATTCATAAGTATCTCGTTTACTTAACTTTCGTAAAAATTCTGAAGCATAGGTATTGATAGGTTTCATTCGACCATCAAGATCTTGAATTACCAATTTTCCAAATTTGTTGGCTTCTGCTTTTGGTGCAACATTTAAAGTTAAAATAGAATCTATTTGATATTTTGTAGGTTTACTGTGATCGTGACCATCACCCTCTTCATGTATCACCTGTGCCACAGTTGTCATTGACAATGATAATGCGATTAATGTAAACAACTTTGCCTTTTGAAATTTAATCTTTCTTAATTTATTTCTTAAGTCATCAAACCGCGTGCGCTTTGCGAATAGAATTGCCATCATCCCAAAGTAAAGTAAAAAATATCCGAGATACGTCAAATTTGTTCCTAAACTATCATGATTTACAGATAAAATAGTTCCAAGTTCATCGGGATCAAAAGATGCCTGAAAAAATCTGTACCCTTCATGATCAAGAATATTATTCATGAAAATTCGGTAGTCAAAGCTTCCATTCTTATCATCAATAAGAGTTACCTCACTTGCAAAGGATGAATAGCTATTTTCAGTACCTGGATATCGCTCTGCAATAAAATCATTTAACTTAATACTAAAAGGTAATTCAAGGACTTTTGAACCATACTTAAATGCAAAGTCTAAACCGCCAACTGTCTCTTGCTTAAAGGCGTTATTCATTCCCTTACCTCCTAATAATTTAATAATTTTTGTTTCCTCGTTAGCTGTTACTTTGAGTGCAATCCCATCCTCATCACCTTTAAGTAATTCTGATTTTTTTACAACATCAAATTTACCTTTAATTACAGGTTTTGGAAACACTAACGCTTGATTTCCAATGATGTACCTTGAACGCAACATCAAAGGTTGAATGCTATCTACCGACACCTTTCCTTGTTCCCCCGTGGCCATCGTCAAATACTCTCCTTTAAAAGGAGACTGAATTGTCAAAGTAGAATCTGTAAACCGAATATTGACAGCACCATCTGTTGGCTTGTTTAATGTAAATAAAACATTATGAATGCTTTGAACTTGACCTTCTTTTAAAAAATGGTTGTGCGGAACTCCTGCTCCTGCTTCCACCAGTTTGAGATACCTCTCTCCTGATTCGTCCGGTACAATGTCTTCCTCTGCTCCTGATATAAAATCGATTAATTCAACTTTTATATCTTGACCGTTGTAGTCTGTTTCATAACTATATGAGTTATTCAATCTTTTGGAAAAATCTACCTCATCATTTCTTACCAAACGCTGCACTTGATTATTAACCATATAATCACCATCAATGTAGGTGGTCACATAAGTTTTTTGTGACAAAAATGTTTGCTCTGTTGCACCCTCTCTTATGGCCATCATTCCTTCAAAACCGATGTAACGTGTTACAAAAGCCCCCAACAAAATGAAAATAAAAGCAAGATGCATGGTTAATGTGGCCCATTTTTCTTTTCGCAACAATTTATATCGAAAAATATTTCCCGTAAAATTTAAGACAAACATGACCATAATAGCTTCAAACCACCAAGCATTGTAAATTAGAGCTCTCGAATAAGGGGTTGGTGAGGTCTCTTGTCCTGCATCTATAAATGTACCAACAGCCATTGCAAACGCATACACTATAAATAAGGTGGCTGTTAGTCTTGTTGAAAAAAGAATATTGAGGAGTTTTTTAAGCATCGTAACAAGCAACTTTTAAAGTCGTGCAAATTTAATGCTTTTTGTTCAAAAATTTATTTTAAAAACCATCTTTTAACAGTAAATTCATAAACTCTAAAATCACACTTCTTTATCACACTCATTTTATTGGACAATCTCGATAAAGAACTTGGCGAAGTTTTTAATTTATTGTTTACTTGCTTACTTTAGCAATATGATTTCAGTGACTCTAATTGGTGCCGGTAACGTGGCTCAACATTTATTCAAGGCATTTTCAATTTCTCAAAAGGTTCTTATTCACCAATGGTTTAATAGAGATTTAAAACGTATTGAATGTTATAAAAATGACGTACAAATTACTAATAATTTATCCGAGTTAAACGATGCAGATATTTTTATCATTTCTGTGAGTGATGATGCAATTGTTGACATATCGAAAAAACTATTATTTTCTGATAAATTAACCCTTCATACGTCCGGCAGTATCAATATGCACCATTTGGACAAAAAAAATCATCGTGGAGTTTTTTATCCTTTACAAACATTCACAGAAAACTCAAAACTAGACTTTAAAGATGTTCCTGTTTGTATTGAAGTTGAACGAAAATCTGATTATAACATTGTCAAAACATTAGCTTTGGAATTGGGTGGCCAAACTTTGAGAATTAACTCTGATCAGCGTGCTGCTTTACATCTTGCTGCTGTTTTTGTCAATAATTTCACAAATCAATTATTTCGAGTGGCTCATGAAATTACAGAAGCCCAAGGAGTAGATTTTGACATTTTAAAGCCTCTAATATCTGAAACAGCAAAAAAAATACAATACCTTTCTCCCTACATGGCTCAAACAGGGCCGGCATTGAGAGGAGATGAAACAACGATTAAAAAACATTTAGAATTATTAGACGAAAATATGCATAAGTCAATTTACGAGTTATTAACCAAAGCAATAAAAAAAACACATGGAGTCTAAAAGTTATAAACAATTATTGAGCACCATAACAACCTTTATCCTCGATATCGATGGCGTTCTTACAGATGGGACCGTACATGTTACCTCTTCTGGAGAACTACTGAGAACAATGAACGTTAAGGATGGTTATGCCTTAAAAACAGCAATCAAGTTAGGTTATCACATATGCATCATTTCTGGTGGTAAAAATGAAGGTGTCAAAATACGTTTACAAGGCCTAGGAATACAGCATATTTATCTCGGAGTTCGTGATAAAGTAAAATGCTTAGAAACATTTACAAATGCTCATGCTATTGCCACTAAAAATATTGTTTATATGGGAGACGATATTCCTGATTTACAGGTGATACAAAAGGTTGGTTTACCATGTTGTCCTCAAGACGCTATTCCGGAAATTAAAGCTGTTTGCAATTACATTTCTCATAAAAATGGAGGTCAGGGAGCAGTAAGAGATATCCTTGAACAGGTTATGAAAGTTCAAGGTAAGTGGGCAAAAAATTTTGATGCGAATTATGATTAGTTTTTTAAAACTAATTCGTTGGAAAAATTTATTTCTAATAGCCCTTTCTCAAATTTTAGTTAAATACGCACTGATAGAGCCTTTTGGTGTTGTAAATTTTACATTAAACACATTTACTTTCTGTCTACTCGTTACCGCCACGCTACTTATAGCAGCAGCAGGATATATTATAAATGATATTTTTGATATTGAAACTGATACCATCAATAAACCAACAAAAGTCATTGTTGGAAGAAAAATTTCGGAAAAATTAGCTTTCAGTGCATATGTAACCTTTACTTCCATCGGAGTAATTTTGGGGTTTTACGTATCAAATCTTATAAATCAAAATACACTATCGTCAATATTTGTGATTGTTTCTGTTCTTTTGTATTTATATGCTGTTCAACTTAAAAGAACCATTCTTGTTGGAAATATCATTATCTCAATTCTAGTAGCATCCAGTGTGCTAATTGTAGGAGTATTTGATTTATTCCCAGCAATAACCGTGAAAAACCAAGTGACTCAATCAACATTTTTTTTTATAATCATTGATTACGCTTTATTTGCATTTCTCATAAACTTATTGCGAGAAATCATCAAAGATATTCAAGATATTAATGGTGATCATAAGGCAAATATGATCACCTTACCAATTGCCATAGGTATTGACCGCACGCTCAAGATTGTTTTTTTTATTTCGTGTCTTCCCATAATGGCAGTTATTTATTACATCGTCATTTACTTATATAACTACAATCTAGCTGTTGGTTATTTTTTACTATTTTTACTAGGACCCCTACTCTATTTTTCTTTAAAGCTATTAAAACCAGTGTCAAATAAAGACCTTGTTTCGTTATCTTCGTTACTCAAAATAATCATGTTTTTTGGTGTTTTATCCCTATTATTGTATCCATTTATCATCAAACCATAATGCTCAAAGAACAATTAGCGAACTACACGATTATTTTAGCATCTTCTTCGCCAAGAAGACAAGAGTTATTAACATCATTAAATATTGATTTTGAAGTTCGATTAAAACCTGTAAAAGAGAACTTTCCCGATTATTTATGTCATCACGAAATAAGTGATTTTTTAGCAGTTTTAAAATCGAGGCCTTTTATTAACGACTTAAAGTCAAAGGAAATTTTAATTACGAGCGATACCATTGTTTGGCACAACAACAAAGCATTAGGTAAACCTACAACTCAACAAGAAGCTATCGACATGCTTAAGTCATTAAGTCATCAAACACATGAAGTCATTACCTCTGTATGTTTCACAACATACAATACACAAAAAACCATTAATAGTGTTACCAAAGTAAAGTTTAAGGAGTTATCTGATGACGAAATTTGGTATTATGTTACGAAGTACAACCCTATGGATAAGGCAGGTGCTTATGGCATTCAAGACTGGATAGGTCAAATTGGTATTGTAAAAATTGAAGGTTCATATTTTAATGTTATGGGATTACCCATTGATCTTGTTT